>Ga0208789_1000097_pt1 | contig 127413 bp, 110 predicted proteins | sample Methanotroph_Enr_FD_187368 | JGI IMG/M metagenome (GOLD analysis project Ga0208789, IMG submission 187368) | Enriched soil microbial communities from Old Woman Creek wetland in Ohio, USA - Methanotroph_Enrichment_5 (SPAdes) (version 2) | ecosystem: Environmental > Terrestrial > Soil > Wetlands...
TCCCCTTGATGCATGTTGAACCGGAAACGCTGATCAAAGAACTGGAGGAGATTTTTTATAAAAAGGGTAAGGAGGGAGACGGAGGCAATGAGTTTTTCCGCTTTATTCCCGTTGAAAGATTGAATGCCGTTATGGCGATTACGCATCAGGCCAGTTATTTAAGGGATATTGAAAACTGGATATTTCGTCTGGATAAGGCAAACACGGCATCCGGCGGCGGCGTGAATGTTTACCGGGTTCAAAATGTCGATGCTGAAGAACTGGCGGCAACGTTAAATGAGATTTTTACCGGCGCCGCCAGAAAAGAAAGACCGGCCAAAGTAGCTCCAGGGCAAACTGCGGCTGAAGTAACCAATAAACAGGCGAGTGACAGGCAGTCCAGGAAACCGTCAACCGGTACAGGCTCCACGCAAACCGGAGATGCGGAAGTCGCCAATGTGGGCGAGGTAAAAATTATTGCCGATGTGGCCAATAATTCGGTCGTTGTTGTCGCCACTCCACAGGAGTATGGAGTGATACTCCCCATCATCAAGCAGCTTGATGTATTGCCGCTGCAAGTGCTGCTTGATGCGACGATCGTCTCGGTTACGTTAACCGATGATTTGAAGTACGGAATATCCTGGTATTTATCCCAAGGGAACGATGCGATTAGTAGCAACAACAATCCTCCCACGACCGGCACAGCGACATTTGCGGGTCAGTTTGGGACGGCTGCGACCGCAGCTGCCGCAGCTGCCGCAACAGGCGGATTGAGTGCAATATACAGTTCGGGAGCGGTGAAAGCCCTTTTAAATGCGCAAGCCGTTCGAAACAATATCAATGTGATTTCTTCGCCGTCGCTCATGGTATTGAATAATCAGGAAGCGAAAATAAATGTCGGCGACCAAGTGCCGATACAAACCGGCAGCACATCGGTTCCTATCGCCGGCGGCGGTGCAGCTCCTGCCAGCATAGCCCAGTCCAATACCATTCAATATAAGGATACCGGTGTTACCCTGGAAATTACGCCCAGAGTTAATGCGAACGGTATGGTTATCATGGAAATCAAGCAAGTCGTCAGTACGCCGAAGAATACAACGACAGGCGTCTCAACTTCGCCCACCATTCAGAAAAAAGAGATCGAGAGCTCCGTGGCTGTCAGTGATGGGGAAACCATCGTATTAGGCGGTTTAATTGAAGAAACCAACAGTAATGACAAAAACGGCATTCCTTTCTTACAGGATATCCCATGGATAGGGCCCGTATTTGGCGGAACATCCAGAAACAACACCAAAACAGAGCTGGTTGTCCTGATTACGCCGCGTGTAGTAAAAAGCAAGCAGGATTCCAGGTTGATTTCCGATGAATTCAAACGGAAATTAACCGGAATTTACGAGGAAAGACCCGTTGTTCCAGGGGTCTCGGTAGTGCAATAGGTGAAAGGGAGCAAACCGGGCGCAATGCGGCCCGGCCTGCCAACAAGCTTAACGGGTAATAACTTCGTTACCCTTGCCGATCAGCACTACGTCTGCGGGGCGCATCGCGAAAATGCCGACAGTGACGACGCCGGTAATGTTGTTGATGATTTGTTCCAGCTTGATCGGATCGATGATATCCAGGTTATGCACATCGAGAATCACATTGTGGTTATCGGTGATGAAATTTTCCCGCCACACCGGCTGACCGCCCAATTTAACCAGTTCCCTGGCGACATAACTTCTTGCCATCGGAATCACTTCAACCGGCAAAGGAAACTTGCCCAGTACATCGACGCATTTGCTTTCGTCGACGATACAGACGAATTTTTTGCTGGCCGCGGCGATAATCTTCTCGCGGGTCAGCGCGCCGCCGCCGCCTTTAACCAGGTGTTTATGCGGACTGACTTCATCCGCTCCGTCCACGTAAATATCCAGCGTACCGACTGCGTTTAGATCCAATACCGGAATGCCGACTTTTTTCAAGTGTGCGGTGCTCACTTCGGAACTGGAAACCGCGCCTTCAATCTGTCCTTTAAAATCGGCCAAATAATCGATGAAATGTTTCACCGTAGAGCCGGTGCCTACGCCGACAATGGAAACATCTTTAATATATTGCATAGAGGCTTGAGCCACTTTTTGTTTTAACTCGTCTTGCGTCATAAGGTCATCCTGATTTTAGTTATAGGTAAGTAAATGGTGTGTGATAATACCGCAGATAGTGTTATACGGAAAAGCTTTGTTCTCCCAGCAACGGCTGCGGCATCCGCCGTAGGGCGTGCCGTGCGCGCCTTCGGAGTCGCTAAGGCACTAAGGCTCGCCCTTAAAAAAATAGAACACGGATGCCACGGATTTGACTGATCCGCACGGATAAACAGGGAAAAATTTCAAGAGCATGAGTAAAAAATCCGTGCCAATCCGTCTGATCCGTGGCATCTGTGTTCTGTTTTTTTAGTTCATTTGATACCGCTTAATTAGATTAAGAATGCCGCAACGATAAATTAAAATCCTTATGTTCATCCTGCACAGCTCCAACAAAACCGAAAACCTGCTTGCCCACCTGTGCGCCGTCATTGAAAACGCGCCGCTGGCATCGCCTTTTGCCAAGGAAGTCTTCCTGATTCAAAGCCAGGGCATGGAGCGCTGGTTATCGCAGCAGTTAGCCAGTCAATTTAAAGTCTGGGGCAATTACGAGTTTTTATTTCCGGGCAAATTTTTCAGCGCCTTGGCGCAGGACATCGACAGCAGTTTAAGCGATGCGGCTTTTGAACGTAATTTGATGCTTTGGCGGATTGAGGCATTGCTGCGTAAGCTGGATGGCGATGTATTTCTGCCGCTAACGCAATACCTGTCCGGCGAAAATATCGCGTTAAAGCGCTATCAACTAGCCCAACAGCTGGCGCAGATTTTCGACCAATACCAGATGATGCGCCCGGATATGCTGACGGCCTGGCAAAAAGGCCAGCTGTTATACCAAACAACAAGCGAACGCTGGCAACAAGCGCTGTGGCTGCAAATAACCGCCCAGACCGGCAACAAACATCGGGGTTCGTTATGGTTGGACGTGATCGACAAACTGAATAGCGCGGAAGAAGGCGCGTTTAGCCGGCAATTGCCGGAGCGGATTTCGGTATTCGGGCTTAACACCATGCCGCCGTTATTCCTGAGCTATTTGCAAGGCCTGTCCAAACATTGCCAGCTGCATCTTTTCCTGCTCAATCCGGCGCAAGACTTTTGGGCCGATCTGGCCAGCAAAAAACAACGCATCAACGACGAAAACTTTAGCGGCCATCCGTTACTGTCGACATTAGGCCAGCAGGGCCGAGAGTTTCAGGAGATGTTGCTGGAACAGGCGCAGTTCGATTTCGAGCCGGAAAGCTTTGAACCGAGCGAAGCGCAAAACAATCTGCAACGCTTACAAAACGGTATTTTAAATAACCAACTGGACGGGCAGGCGTTGCAAGCGGACGATTCGATCAGCATTCATGCCTGCCATTCCCGGATGCGCGAAGTGGAGGTATTAAAAAACCAATTGCTGCAAGCGCTGGAAAACGACCCGACGCTGGAGTTGCGCGATATTGTGGTGATGGCGCCGGATATTCAGGTGTACGAGCCGTTCATTTCCGCCGTTTTTGACGATGTTCAACACGCGATCGCCGATCGAAGTTTGCGCCTTAGCAATCATGCATTGGATGCCTTCATCCGTTTTTTAAACTTAAGCCAAAGCCGTTTCGGTTGGCAGACGGTGCTGGATTTGCTGGAGCAGCCGGTGGTGTATCCGGGCTTCGGTTTGTCCGAACTCGACCTGGAATTGATCAAACATTGGGTGCGGGATACCCATGTGCGGTGGGGCAAATCGGCGCAACACAAGAAGGAACTCGGCCTGCCCGAACTGAGCGAAAACACCTGGCAGGCGATGCTGGACAGGTTGCTGATGGGCTATGCGGTAGGCAGCGACCGGGATTTTGTTGCCGATATGCTGCCGTACCGGGATATTGAAGGTTCCTCGGCCTTGGCTTTGGGCGGTTTGTGCGATTTTATGCAGCTATCGTTTAAAGCGGGCAAGGAACTGAAGCAGGCGAAACCGCTGTCAAGCTGGAGCACGCAGCTTTATTATTACGCCGACCAGTTATTGGCGGCCGCGGAACCGGTTGAGCGGCAGCAGCTTAACGAACTGCTGGCGGAATTGTCCGCCGAACTGGCCGCCGTGCATAAAGACGATGTGGAACTGCAAGTGATCGTCAGCTGGCTCGAAGGCATGGTCGTCGAGCGCAAATCGTCGAACGGCTTTTTGCGCGGCCAGCTGACTTTTTGTTCGATGCTGCCGATGCGATCTATCCCGTTCAAAGTCATTGCATTGTTGGGCATGAACGACGGCGAATTTCCCAAAATCGACCGTAATCCGACTTTTGATTTGTTGGCGCAAAACTTCCGTAAAGGCGACCGCTCCCGCCGCGCCGATGACCGCTATCAGTTTCTGGAAATCCTGCTGTCGGCCAGGCAACAGCTGATCATGACTTACATCGGCCAATCAATCAGTCACAACGACGCCATTCCGCCGTCGGTGGTCATCAGCGAATTGCTGGAGGTTTTGCCGCCATGCGAGGCTAAAAAGCCCTCTCCAGAGGGACGACTTGCAGGGATGCAGGAGGTAGAGCAATGCAGGAGCAATTGCCGAGAGGGTTGGGTGAGGGGAAGTGAACAACAGATTGCTCCAGCAGATTTGATTATTAGACATCCTTTACAACCGTTCAGCCGCCGCTATTTCGACGGCGCCTCCAATTTGTTCAGTTTCTCCGAAGCCGATTGCGAAACCGCCAAGGCATTATCGGGCAGGAGCGAGGAAGCGTTAGCTCCCGGCAATTTATGGTGGCAAGGAACCCTCCCTGAAAACACCGTAGAAACGGAAGTGATCGAGCTAAACGAATTGTTCAGTTTCTTCCGGCATCCGCAACGTTATTTCATGCAGCGGCAAATGGATTTGCGCTTTAGCCGCATCGAGGCCGATGCCGAAGAGCGAGAGCCGTTTAGCGTCGACACACTCGAAGGTTACGCCATTTATCACGAATGGATACATGAAGCCTTAAACGGCAAATCGTTATCGGTAAAAAAACTTCAGGCGCAAGGACGCTGGTTAGCGGGCGTACCGGGCGAGCTGGAGTTTGAGCGAAAACAAGGCGAGGTTAACGAATTTGTCGAGCGAATAAGGGCTAAAAATTTGGGTGAGCGCCTGGACGATTTGCCGGTAGATCTCAGTGTAAACGGCTACCGCTTGATCGGTAAACTCGGCAACCGTTATCAATACGGCAGCCTGTTTTACCGTTACGCCGATCTTAAAGGAAGGGATTTTATTTGTGCGCTGTTGCATCACCTGATCATTAACCAGGCGCAGTCATGCTCCAGCCATGAAGCCGCGGCTTCCGATCTGGCCGCAATGGCTAAAGTCAATGCGGCGGTAATGCGAGGAACATTCGCGGCCACGCAGCCTACTTTTTTGCTGAGTACCGATGAAGACTTAAGCTTATTGCCCGAACATTGTCAGCCCGAGCATCTGGCTGCGTTGATAGAAATTTATCGGTTGGGTTGTAAACAACCCGATGCGTTTTTCGTCGATCCGGCGTTGGCGTACATCAAACAGGCCCATAAGCTGACAATCAGCAACCGGGCGTCAAAGTCCGCGTTGGATGCCGCAATCGAGCAATTGACCAGAGCCGCTCAGCAGCCCTACGAGCCGGAATTCAGGCGGCTTTACGGTAATGTGGCGGATATCGGGGTGGTACTGGGCGAATCGTTTGAGCAGCAATGCCAGAGTTTCTTGTTGCCGATTTGGGCGGCGGTGCATTGATTACTCAATTGACACTAGAAATGTTGCGCGTTAGATTGATTTTAAATACAGCCATGTAGGCCGGAATAAGCCGGTTTGAGCGGTAGCGAGAACAGGCGTTTCCGGCATATGTCGTCCGAATTTGCCGGAAACGCCACCTCGCGCTACGCTTGGGTGGCCTTATTCCGGCCTACGAGGCTTAACAGCTGAATAATTACGACTTAGGTAACGATAGCTGGCTTTCAAGATATAACTCAATAAAGGTACGAAGAGATATTCCGACCGCTTTGCAAACTTCCTCAATCTCGATGAGATCCAGGCGCTGTTCTCCGCTTTCGTATTTGCTAACGTATGATTGGCTCACGCCTATACGCTCAGAAACCTGACTCTGTGTCAGGCCTGCATCAAGACGAATTTTTCGTAAAAGCTCAGCGAGAAGACGTTTTTTCATTGGCACTTGTTTTTTTATTAGTGCCCAATCTATATTCCGTTATAGAATATTCAAAAATCGAATATTTATAGCGCCGGTACCCAAGTTTTTACCGTTTTTGGTACCGAACAATGCCCGTCCATCATCCTTTATGATTGCTTTCATTGGGTGACGGGTTTATAGCCTAATTGAAAAGCAAATTAATTTGCCAATACCGACAATGAATAACGCATCGAATGACAGCTTGATGAAACTGGAACGCACCATTCACGCCTTGGAAGGCATTAGCCAGGGCATTGCTTCCGCGGTAGAAACAGAAAGCGGCATTACACCGATGCAAATTAGCTGCATGATTGAACTGGTTAACAATGCGCTGTTTGAGAGTTTGTCCGAACTGACTGACTCTTCATAGAGCACAATTTAGCATGGGCTGAATTACATCAAGAAGAACTTCTGGATGATTGGAATTTAGTTATGGATGGCAAGGAACAGTTCAAAATTCAACCACTGCAATAAGAGGAAATACAATGTATCCATCGGTAACTGCTGTCGTACCTCAAGATGATTACATGCTCGATATTACTTTTAGCAACGGTGAAAGTGGCGTATTAGATATGAAACCGTATCTGGATTTTGGCATTTTTAATCGTATTAAAGATTGCAAATCTTTTGAGAAAGTTTCAGTTGCTTTTGACACCATTGAATGGGAATCCGGAGCTGATCTTGATCCTGAGTTTGTTTACGATAAATGCGAAAAAAGATCGGTCTGACAAAATGCTGAACCGGGACGCGGCCATTTCACTTGTTGTGTTTTTCAAGTTTTCGCGGGGCGCACTATAAGAGGCTTTCGCACATTAGAGCTTGCTATTCTTCATTCTTGAGGTCCTGCATGCTGTTGACGCCCTAACATAATGCAGGCACCTCGAATTCTATCAGGGCACTACAGCGAAACTTACGCCGGAGCATCAGTCTTTGCCGTTTGCTCCGGTTTTTTATAACTATCCACAAAGGCTTGCAGCCCTTTTTGCACCAAGCCGTAAGTTTTATCGATGTTGTCGGCAATATCGCCTTTTAATACATTAAGACCTTGCAGAATATCCCGAGCCTCTTTAAAACCTTTATCGATGCCGCCGCTGATTATCTTTGTAAATGAATCCACAGCTTGTTCGGTGCTTAATTCCGGGTGCTTTTCCTGATACTTGCCAAAGAAGGCCGTACTCATCTGGACAATACGATCCGCAGTGGCTTGCGGCGATACATCGAGACCGCTGTCATAAGCATGCTGGATGGCGTTGGGTCCCAGTTGTCCTTCTAAAGCCTTGTTAACACCTTCAATTGCTGTCTTATAGAGCAAAGCCATCGGTTGATCGCCGGCGCTTACGCTGACGTCCAGGGATGCTTGCAAGATGCTTTGGTTCAATTGCTTTTTGGCTACTACGGCGGCCGAATTCCGGACATCGTCGGCTTTTTTCGCATGCTCCGATGCCTGCGCATTGACCGGTGGTACGTCGACCTTTTGATTTGTCTTGGCTACGTTGGCTGTGTAGCTTGACGATGATTGTTCTAATTTAATTTCCATTGACGTTCCCCTAATCAAAGTAATCGTTAGCATTACAGATATTAAGTTTCTTTTGTCAGAAGAAAGATAAACATTTACTTCATGGTTATCGGCTATTAATGCTCGAACTGAAGTTTTTTTGTAGGCTAAATTAGCTATGCAGGCCGAAATAAATCTGTTCGAGCGGTAGCCGGAACTGGCGTTTGCGAGGCCTAGCGTTTAAGCTAACAGCCCTTATCTACCGCGACTATTCAACATTTTAGGAGAACGCATGGCATTTTGTAATCCGGTAACGGCAAAGATGGTGGACTTCATCCGGGAAATCGGTATTGAAGTCGTTGAAAAGCCCCTTAACGAAGAGACATTCATTCCCGGCATTTATATTGAAAAGGGGAAATTGCTGGTTGACGAAGAGAAATTACTCTATCCCGGCGATTTGCTCCATGAAGCCGGGCATATCGCAATGGTGCCAAGTCACCTGAGATATTATGCTACCGGCAATGTCGGAAAGATCGATGAAATCGGCAGTTCCTATGAAGTCGAAGCGATTGCCTGGTCTTGGGCCGCTGTTGTCGCTCTTGGCATCGATCCCGAAATACTGTTCCACAATAAAGGCTATAAAGGAGGGGCTCAAGGGCTTCTGTTTAATTTCCAGATGGGAGTCTATATCGGTATTAAAGGCATTGAGGATGCGGAACTGGCTTATACAAACAATAAGGCCGCGGAATTAGGCATCCAACCTTTCCCTATAATGCAAAAATGGCTTCGCGATTGATTGGATAGTGAGGTCGGGTGCGCACCGCGCACCATTTACTAATATCCGAATAACCGAGCTATTTTAAGGCAAGCCATTTCAGGGATCTGAGTCTGTCCCGTCGCACTGGAAGGCATATATAGAAAGAAGAAAGCCCGGATTCAACGGCGAATCCGGGCTTTACCCGTTAAGCTGTTCTTCTTTTTTTTAATTGAACTTAACACCCTTCCTCCTCGGAAATTGGTGAAACTATTTTATATTGCTGAGCTGTAATAAAAAATAAGTACAATTACCTATAGCCATGACAACCGATCCTGATCTTGAAGCCCTGCCAAAGCCAAAATTTTTAAACCAAGCCATCAGGCATAAACCTCAGCCGGCAAAATTTTGCGGATGAATCGGCAGGTAAATGCGAAACCGCGTGCCGCGGCCTGGAGCCGAATCGAGTTCGATTCTGCCGTGATGATTTTGGATGATTTGATACGACAGCGACAGGCCAAGCCCGGTTCCCGTACCAACGGGTTTGGTGGTAAAAAACGGATCGAAAATTTTGGACTGGACTTCTTCCGGAATGCCGTTGCCGGTATCTTCGACTTCAACCCAAAACCAGTCGCCATCTGCATAACCGGTACGTACATAAATTTTACCGAACCCCGCTATCGCCTGGGCCGAGTTGACTAACAAATTTAAAAAAACCTGGTTAAGCTGCGCGCCTACGCATTCAAGCGGTTGTAGCCCGGCATATTCTTTAACAACCTCCGCTTTATATTTGAGTTCGTTACGGACGATGTTAAGCGTGGCGTCAAGGCCTGCTTCAACATCGAATAAATCAACATCCTGTTTGTCGATGCGCGAAAAGTCGCGTAAATCCTGGACGATTTTTTTGGCGCGCGTCGCGCCTTCAATGGATTCATCGACCAAATCCGGCAAATCGGTCTTCATGAAGGCAAGATCGGTCTCTTTCTGTAAGCGGTCGAATAGCTGTACATCAGTATTATCGGCAGGCAGTTGCCGGCTGAGCCGTTCGGCGATGTCGATCAGGTCGATAATGCCTCGGGTATATTGCTTTAAGCTGCAAAGATTGGAATTGATATAGCCTAGCGGATTGTTGATTTCATGCGCCACGCCTGCCGCCAATTGACCGATAGAGGCCATTTTCTCCGATTGCACCAGATGCGCCTGCACTTGTTTTAATTGATCGTTCAGCCGCACCTGTTGGTTTTTTTCTAACTCTAACGTTCGATTAGTTTCGATCAGTTGCCGGGTGCGCTTTTCGACTTCTTCTTTTAGTTGCGCATTGCTTCGGGTAAGCACGGCTTCGGCTTGTTTTTGCGCGGTAATATCCATGCCGTACCCCATCAAACCGGCAAAGCTGCCGTTTTTCTGTATTCTGGGCGCCGCTGTTTCATAGATCCAGGTGACTTTGCCGTCGGCTGACAGCAAGCGGTATTGAATTTTGAACTTACTGCGCTCCTCAGCCGCGCGGCTATAGGTTTGGGTCACTTTATCCCGGTCTTTGGGATGTATGCCGTTTAGCCATTGCTCGCGAGTCAGGGTATCGGGTTGTAAACGAAAAGTGGCGCACCAAAAGTAATTGCAAAAGATCGGCACATGATTAGCGTTGGTGATCCAGATTAATGCGGAAATGTTTTCGGCCAATTCCTTGAAGCGGCTTTCACTCTCGCGTAAAGCCGAGTATAGGTTACTCTGCATGATTTCGGCGTGCTCTTGTTTATTGATGTGAATTTGTACTACATCAATGCCGCTAGTGAGTGCGATTTTTATGAATACATACTTTGTCGCAGTTAAACGTTAATGCAATACTGTCTTGTCACACTGGAAGGCATATATAGTAAAGATACAAAGCCCGGATTCATCGGCAAATCCGGGCTTTACCCGTTAAGTTGTTATTCTTTTTTTAATTGAACTTAACACCATTCCTCCTCAGAAATTGGTGAATCTATTTTATATTGCTGAGCTGCGATAAAAAATAAGTAGAACTACGTATAGCCATGACAACCGATCCTGACCTTGAAGCCCTGCCGAAGCCAACGTTTAAACCTCAGCCGGCAAAATTTTGCGGATGAATCGGCAGGTAAATACGAAACCGCGTACCGCGGCCTGGAGCCGAATCGAGTTCGATTCTGCCGTGGTGATTCTGGATGATTTGATACGACAGCGACAGGCCAAGCCCGGTTCCCGTACCAACGGGTTTGGTGGTAAAAAACGGATCGAAAATTTTGGATTGGACTTCTTCCGGAATGCCTTTGCCGCTGTCTTCGACTTCAACCCAAAACCAGTCGCCATCCGCATAACCGGTACGCACATAAATTTTGCCGAACTCCTCTATCGCCTGGGCCGCGTTGACCAACAAGTTCAAAAAAACCTGGTTAAGCTGCGCGCCTACGCATTCAAGCGGTTGTAGCCCGGCATATTCTTTAATGACTTCCGCTTTATATTTGAGTTCGTTACTAACGATGTTAAGCGTAGCGTCAAGACCCGCTTCAACATCGAATAAATCAACATCCTGTTTGTCGATGCGCGAAAAATCGCGTAAATCCTGGACGATTTTTTTGGCGCGCGTCGCGCCTTCAATGGATTCATCGACCAAATCCGGCAAATCGGTCTTCATGAAGGCAAGATCGGTCTCTTTCTGTAGCTGCTTGAAGAGCTGTACGTCGGGATTGTCGGCAGGCAGCTGCCGGCTGAGCCGTTCGGCGATGTCGATCAGGTCGATAATGCCTCGGGTATATTGTTTTAAGCTGCAAAGATTGGAATTGATATAGCCTAACGGGTTGTTGATTTCATGAGCTACGCCCGCCGCCAATTGACCGATAGAGGCCATTTTCTCCGATTGCACCAGATGCGCCTGCACTTGTTTTAATTGATTGTTCAGCCGCACCTGTTGGTTTTTTTCAAATTCCAGGGTTCGGTTAATTTCGATCAGTTGCTGGGTGCGTTTTTCAACTTCTTCTTCCAACTGCGCATTGCTTCGGGTAAGCACGGCTTCGGCTTGTTTTTGCGCGGTAATATCCATGCCGCAACCCATCAAGCCGGCAAAGCTGCCGTTTTTCCGTATTCTTGGCACTGCTGTTTCATAGATCCAGGTGATTTTTCCGTCGGCGCTCAGCAAGCGGTATTGGATTTTGAATTTACTGCGTTCTTCAGCCGCACGGCTATAAGTTTGGACCACGTTATCCCGATCTTTCGGATGTATGCCGTTTAGCCATTGTTCGCGAGTCAGTGTATCGGGTTGTAAATGAAAAGTGGCGAACCAAAAGCGGTTGCAAAAAATCGGCACATGATTAGCGTTGGTGATCCAGATTAATGCGGAAATATTTTCGGCTAATTCCTTAAAACGGCTTTCGCTCTCGCGTAAGGCCGAGTAAAGATTATTCTGCACGATTTCGCTATGCTCATGTTTATCGATATGGATCTGTGCCGCATCAATGCCGTTAATGAGGCTGAGCGCCATTTGTTTATCGGTACTGAGAATATGATGGCAAAGCCAATTGACCAAATAGTCCATCAAGTCGTCCGAAAGAACGCTAATATCGGACTGGACTTCGCGCTGGACCCTTATCATTTTTGCCACGAACTCTTTATGCTCGGCTTCATGTAGGGCTTGTATGGTTGGATTGAACCCTGCCGCCGACATCAATTCTTCTTCATGCTGAAAGTGGTACACCGTGTAATCGATCAGGCCGTTTACGATATTAATGATGGTGTCGCGGTCGGCACCGACCGCGACCGCTTCGTCCAACTGGTTAGTCAAATCGATAAGATGTTTATGCTGCTTGTCAACGGACTCTATGCCCAGCACCAGTTGATTATTCCAATTTAAAATGGCCATATCGTTTGCAAAAGATAGAAAGAAGGGATGAGCTACAGTGTCGGTTGTTATTAGTTTATACGTAAATTGCGCTTAATATGCCGCAATGGATAATTTACATCTTATGCCGAATTATTCAATCGTCGCCAAGCGCATTAACGCTCAGGAGTCTAGTCAATTGGCTTGGGAATAAACTTATTTTGTAACTATTCAGCGTATTCCCAATAGAACACGGATGACACGGATAAACACGGATTAAAAGCGTAAAACAAACCGGGTTAGGACTAAAAATCCGTGTAAATCCGTCCTATCCGTGTCATCCGTGTTCCATTTTTCTATATGCTGAATAGTTACCTTATTTTTAACCATGAAGCACATGAAGGTCATGAAGGATTGACGTCTTCATGTGCTTCATGTGCTTCATGGTAATTGCTTAAATCAAGATTCCCTGGTTACAGTAGCCGGTATTGTGAAAGGATACTGAAAGGTTGCAATGCTACACTCGCCCGTAGATAAGTTCCGATAAACACAGACACTTTACAACCCTCCGCAATATTCTGCCGATATGAATTACGCCGCAGCAATGGCCGGAGTATAAATCGCGTTACCGTCTGTGATGACCGGTAAAAATTGTATCTTGCAAGGTTAACTCTTGCGCTGACTCAGCCTTAACGTACAATTTACCCTTTGCAACCATCAGCCAACAGCGCATAAGGAAGACTAAAACCATGGGGATACTCAGCATATTGCTCTGGACTCCGGCCGCCGGCGCTTTGCTGCTGGCTTTAACGCCAGGCAGAAACATTCAGCTAATCCGTTATATCGCGAACCTGTTTGCCGCTATCGCCCTGTTACTGGTTTGTTGGTTGCTTAGCATCTATAACGCCCACGATGCGGAATTACAGTTCAGTGAATATTTTCCGTTGAACCCTAAATTGGGCAGCGCTTATGCATTGGGCGTCGACGGTTTGTCGATGCCGATGCTGGCGATGGCGACGCTGCTCACGTCGATAGCATTGCTGGCTTCCTTTGCCGTGTCCCATAGCGTTAAGGGTTACCATATCTGCATACTGTTGCTTGAATTCGGCATGTTGGGCGTGTTTCTGGCCCAGGACTGGGCCTTGTTCTATATCTTCTGGGAAGTGACGTTAATCCCGCTATTCTTTTTGATCGGCCGCTGGGGCGGCAAACGGCGGCACACGGCCAGTCTTAACTTTGTCTTGTACACAATGGGCGGCTCGGTTTTTATGCTGATCAGCCTGCTGGCCGTCAGTCAGTACGATCTCGAACACGGCGGCTCGTTAATGTCGTCGATGCATCAGGCCGCGCAAGACATGCCGAGGATTGAACAGGTCTTGGTGCTGCTCGGTTTCGTGATCGGTTTCGGCGTTAAAATGCCGGTTTTCCCGCTGCACGGCTGGCTGCCGCTGGCGCATGTCGAAGCGCCGAGTCCGGTCAGTATTTTGTTGTCCGGTATTTTACTGAAAATGGGCGCTTACGGTTTGATCAGGGCCGTGGTGATGCTGCCGGAGGCGGCCTTACTGTTGCAGCCTTTCCTGATTTTTTTAGGACTGTTCGGCATGTTGTATGGCGGCCTGTTAGCCTGGCGGCAAAGCGATCTTAAGGCGATGGTCGCCTATTCCTCAATCAGCCATATGGGCGTTGTTTTACTGGGTATCGCGACCTTGAATCAAGCCGGCATTACCGGCGCAGTGTTGCAAATGACCGCTCACGGCCTGGTTGCCGGCGCGCTGTTTCTGCTGGTCGGCCTGCTGTATGAGCGTACCCATACCCGCAACATCCAGGATTACAGCTCGTTGATTCAGGTGATGCCGCGTTTTGCCGTATTCATGACCTTAGCCTTATTGGCGGCGATAGGCCTGCCCGGCTCGGTCGGCTTTATCGCCGAGCTTCATGCCTTGATCGGCAGCTTTAGCCTATTTCCCAGCGCCGGTCCGGGCATGAGCTTGATGATACTTTTTAGCATCGGTATTTTAATCGGAGCCGCCTACGCAATACGCACGATCAGCCTGTTATTTACCGGGCCGGTCAAAGCGCAAATGCAACGGATTGAAGACTTGAGAGCGCCGGAGTTATTGGCCGCCGGCATACTGGTTAGCGGCATTGTGTTGTTCGGCCTGTCGCCCGGGCCGTTGCTCGATTTATCCGCAGCCACTATCAGCCGGATGAACGGCGTGATCAGTCAACGGATTTTGTAGGATTAGTCATGCAAGAATCTTCTTTAAAATTACGCGAGCAAATCACTTCGGCGCTAAACCATTTGGATCATGTTCTGCCGGGGCAGGCGCCAATCCTCGATTTCGTGCATCACAATACCTTGCATGGCTTTCAGCATCTGCCGTTCGACCGGGCTTTGGCCGAGTTCGAAGCCTTGACCGGTATTAACTGTTATCTTCCAGAAGCGCGAAACCGGGAGTTTTACCGGCAGGGGCGGATTGATGACAGCGACTTGTCCGCTGCATTTGCACAACGGCCTAACTTGCAAGCGGAGCAGGTTGTTTGCGCATTGAAAGACCGGGCCATTACCCGGCAGGCTATTTATCGCATTGCCCTGTTATTCGATCTGCAAGCGCTCAGCATCAGCCAATTGAACTGGCAGATAGAGGAATTGGCCGCGTTGGATGCGGTGCAAGCCGATGTGCCCGAGCCTGTGCGCCAGCGCCTGCTTGCCGCCGATAGCACGGTTGTCCGGCACTTATGGGAAAGTATTTTAACCAAGCTTGGCCTGGAGCAGGCGGCGTTGCATCCGGAAAACATGCTGGATTTGTCGCTGGAACAGGCCGAAGAATGGCTAACGCAAGTTCAGGAAAATATTAATGTGGGAGCGACTGAAGCCGCTCCCACAACGCATCAACAAACGCGTCAACAGGCCGGCGAGGCACTGGATGAGATGCTCGGCGCTTTAGGCAACGACATCAGCTTGCGCGGATTCATTCTGGCCTTGACCGGCACCGATATACTCGATGCGATACGCTCGCAACTGATACGCTTTTGCGCATCGGGGCTGGATGAAGGCGTAGCGGCATGGCAGTTGCCTGAACGCAGCCGGCTGGGCCTTTATGCCGCTTGGCGGGCAACGGCGCGGTACGACGCCAATCCTTTTTTGCATGAGTTGCGCGACTGGCAGCAGATTGTCGCCGAATTGCCCGAGGACGCGGTCGATACCATCATTCTGCAACTCGATCACCTGGAAATACCGCAAGCGCAATGGGACGGCTATCTGCGCCGATTGGCGCTGGAAATACCCGGCTGGTCGGGATTGATCAACTGGCGGCAGCATCACCCGAACTATCAAACCGCCAACGACGCTGCACCGACGCTTGCCGATTATCTGGCTATTCGCCTGACGCTGGACCGGCTCTGGCTGAACCAGATTTGCCGGGACACCTGGAAAATCGAAGCCAAGCTCAGTTCAATCAACGGCTATTTTCGCAAGAACCTGTCGGAATTCATGGTGCGCAGCCGTTTGTACCGGGACGGCTTGCCGGAATACTTGGCGCACCGGGCCGAAGCGCTGACTCTACATGCCGGTTCCGAACGCTACGACCGTAGCGACTGGCAACAACTTGCCGACCTGATCCGGACTTGGCAATGCAGCCCGATGGCGGATAAGAGCACTGCCGTCCATTCTCCGCAGAACAGCGGCTGGCGCCTGTTTCGTTTATGCCAGCATTTAGGGCTTAGCGCAAACGACCTGCAACAACTGAATGCAGACGATTTGCAAGCCATGTTGGCCGTGCTGGATCGATTCACCCCGGCCGAACGCAATAAAATCTGGCTGCTTGCTTACGAGCGTCATTATCGGGAGAGTTTTTTCCAGGCGGTACGCGCCAATCATGATCGCGGCCGCTGGGCCGAACGCGGGCAACGTCCGGATGCGCAAATCATTTTCTGCATGGACGATCGCGAAGAAGGCATTCGCCGCCATCTTGAAGAACTCAATCCGGCTGTTGAAACACTGGGCGCGGCGGGATTCTTCGGCGTTGCAATGAATTACAAGGGCCTGGACGACACTAAGGTTTCGCCGCTGTGTCCGGTGGTGGTGACGCCCGCGCATGAAGTCCAGGAAATCGCCGCCCCCGGCAGCGAACCGGTGCTGCTTAAACATAACCGCGGACGTAAACTGAATCAATGGTTCAGCAATCTGCTGCATCGGGGCTTGCGCCGTAACCTGCTGCTGTCGCATCCTGTTATCGATGCGATAGCGCCGGTCACTTTCGCCGGCTTATTGGCTAAATCGCTGCTGCCGAAATCCCAGCATAACCTGGTTTCCGGTATATCAAAGCGGGTCTCGCCTGAGGTTAAAACACAGCTGCTGTTCAAGTCCGCCGATACGTCGACGCTTGCGTCCCCGGAGCGTCCCAAACTGGGCTTTACCGATAACGAACAGGCCGACCGTGTTGCCGGTTTCTTGCGCAATACCGGCCTGACTTACGGATTCTCGGAACTGGTTGTGCTGATGGGGCATGGTTCGATCAGCCAGAACAACCCGCATTTGGCCGCTTACGATTGCGGCGCTTGCAGCGGCCGTCACGGCGGGCCGAATGCCAGGGTATTCGCGGCAATGGCTAATCGTCCGGAAATACGCAAGTTACTGGCGGAACGCGGCATTAATATCCCGTCCGATACCCGGTTTATCGGCGCCGAGCACAACACCTGCAATGAAGCGATCAGTTGGTACGATCTTGACCAACTTCCGGCCGAACGCCTGGCCGGACTGGACAAATTCCAACAGGAATTGCGCCACGCCCAGCGGATGTCGGCGCACGAACGCTGCCGCAGGTTGGCGTCGGCTCCGCGCAACCCGACGCCTGAGCAGGCTTTGGCGCATATGGAACAGCGCGCCGCCGACTTCTCCCAAGCGCGGCCCGAACTGGGCCATGCCACCAACGCCTCGGCGGTAGTCGGCCGCCGTTCGTTAAGCCAAGGCGCGTTTTTTGATCGCCGGGTATTTTTAATTTCCTACGACCCGACGCAAGACCCTGACGGCAAAGTGCTGGAAGGCATTTTGCTGGCAGTTGGACCGGTCGGCGCGGGCATTAACCTGGAATATTATTTTTCCACCGTGAATAATGAACGTTTTGGCTGCGGCTCTAAAGTGCCGCATAACGTGACCGGTTTTTTCGGCGTCATGGAAGGAGCGAGCAGTGATTTAAGAACGGGCTTGCCGCGGCAAATGGTCGAAATCCACGAACCGATGCGGCTTTTGCTGCTGGTTGAGGCCAAGACATCGGTGTTGGAACAAATTTATCATCGCCAGGAAAGTATCCGCGAGCTGGTCGCAGGCGGTTGGATCCAGCTGAGTGTTAAAGACCCGGACAGCGGCGAGATTTTCTTGTTCCAATCGGGCGTCGGTTTTGTAGGTTGGCAAGCTGAGGCAAAAGACTTGCCGGTTTGCGATAGCTCACCGGATTGTTATCGGGATCAAACCTTGCCGGTAGCGCCGGTGTTGATTAAACAGCCATATATGAAAAGCGCTACGGATAAGCCCTCTCCAGAGGGAGAGGGTTGGGTGAGGAGAAATGAAATTAACCTCCAAAGCTAGGTCGTTGAGACAAACACAAACCGATGTTGAACATTTGTTATGGCAGAAACTAAGAAACAGACAAATATTAAACTTCAAATTCCGCCGACAATTTCCTATTGATCCTTTTATTGTTGATTTTTGCTGTCTTGAATTAAAGTTAATTATCGAACTAGACGGTTCACAGCATTTTGAACAAGTAACGTATGATGAACAAAGGACTATTTACCTTGCGCAACGTGGATTTAAAGTGATTCGTTTCTGGAACAACGATGTAATTAATAATATTGAAGAGGTTTTGGAGAGAATTTATTTGGTTATTTTAGAGATTACAGGTAAGGAAAAATGACTTTAGTATTTCCCCTCACCCAACCCTCTCCCTCTGGAGAGGGCTTTTTCTGGGCACGATTGAAACCTGTGCATAGACTCGTCAATTGCCGGGAGCTAAATTAATGGATGCATTGGTTGTTTTAATCCCCTTACTGCCATTAGCCTCGGCTTCGGCAATCGGCATCGGCCATCTATTTGGCGCCATTAGCGGTGAGGCCGGTGAAAGCACAACTGCGAATATAGCAAGTTGGACTATCATCATGTCCAGCCTGCTGGCCTTGACCTTGCTGGGCGCCGATTTACTGGGCAAAAATACCGGCTCCTATAATGTAGGCCATTGGCTGAGCAGCGATACGCTGGATATACAAATAAACTTTATCAGCACCGGTTTTAATGTCCGCTTGGCCGCGCTGTTCTCACTGCTGCTCGCCATCGTCATTCATTTTTCAATTAACTATATGCACCGGGAAGCCGGTTACCACCGGTTCTTTTTTATCCTGAGCCTGTTTGCTTCGGCAATACTGTTGCTGGTGTTATCGGGTAATGCGGTCGGCACTTTTATCGGCTGGGAAGTTGCGGGCTTGTGTTCCTATTTTTTGATAGCTTACGCTTACGATCGCCCGGTTGCCGCAGCTAATGCGACGCGAGTCTTTATTACCAACCGCATCGGCGACGCCGCGTTTGTGTTGGGCGCAGGCCTAAGCTACGCCTGGGTCGGCAGTGTGAACTGGAGCACGATCAATACGGCATTAGTCCAGTTGACTCCTGGCGAAGCTACCGCGATTGCGCTGTGTTTTTCGGTAGCCGCTTTCGCCAAATCGGCGCAGTTGCCTTTCACACCCTGGCTGGCACGGGCCATGGAAGGGCCGACTCCGTCGAGTGCGGTATTCTACGGCGCGGTGATGGTACATGCCGGCGTCTACCTGATTATTTTGCTACGGCCGGTTTTTGAATACGCGCCGTTAGCTATGGCGCTGGTCGCGATCGTGGGCTTGATGACAGCTATTTATGCTTTTGTGGTCGGGCTGACCCAGACCGATGTGAAAAGCTCGCTGATTTTTGCGACCTCCGGTCAATTAGGCCTGATGTTCATGGAATGCGGCCTTGGTTTTTGGCAGCTGGCCGCTTGGCATCTTTGCGCCCATGCAGCGGTTCGCGGCTATCAGTTCCTGACTGCGCCGTCGCTGATGCACAATGTGCGGGGCATATCGGCAGAAACTCCGCAACGCAGTATTCCGACCTGGATTTATGTCGCATCTTTACAGCGTTTCTGGCTGGATCAGATTACCGACTGGGCGCTGGTCAAACCGGTACGCGGCTTGGCGCACGACCTGAGCTACTTCGACGATCATATCGTTGACCGCATGATGGGCGCTCCCGATCCTGCAATTCGGACCATATCGTCATTGGCGCAATTGGAAGAACAAATGATTGGCGCTCATCTGGATAATGAATCCGACCGGTTTGCCCAAGGCAGCGGCCTAGCCGGAAAACTGACCGAGTGGACGGCGGCGATGCTGCACTGGTTTGAGGACCGTTTTGTATTGCGCGGCATCGGCAAAAATTCGATCGATTACGGCCGGGAGCTTGGCCATATCGCCAACAAGTTCGAACAATCGGTGCTCAGACCGCGCTATCTGGTGTTGTTCGTACTTATAACCTTGCTTGTGGCATTTTGAGGCGCTGGTGATAACTACTCATTACCCACAGCGGGCGATTAAGAATTCTTTATTCACCACGAAGGCACGAAGAAATAACTTCGTGTTCTTCGTGCCTTCGTGGTGATAATTTTCAAGTTTTTATAACCGAACTTACTCCTGATGGATATTACTGTTACTCCCTGGTCGGCATCGGCGGCCTTCCCTCTACTGACTACGCTAACGCTGGTTCCGCTCGCTGCCATGATCGCTATCGTGTTTTCGCGGTCCTCGAAGGCGGCATTGCGTTTCGGCTTTGCCGGCGCCTCGTTGGCGGTATTGCTTAGCCTTTACCTGCTAACTGTTTTCGATTCCGCCAGCCCCGGCATTCACCTGGTTGAACAGGTGCATTTCGCCGGCCTCAGTTACAGTGTCGGCGTTGACGGCAGCAATATTCTCTTTATTCCGCTGACCGCGGTTTTAACGTTCCTGGCGTTAATCTATACCTTGATTACCCGGCATGTGACCGACCGGCTGTTTATCGGCTGCCTGTTGGGCTATGAAACCGTATTGATCGGCGCTTTTGCCGCGTTGAACGTCATGCAATTCTGGCTATGGTCGGTGCTGGAACTGATTCCTGTGGCGTTGCTGAGCATTCACGCAGGAACCGGACAAAACCGGCGTTGGGCCGTTGCGCAATTGCTGCAATATTGGGGCAGCGGCTTGCTGATGACCCTGGCAGGCTTTTTGTTGCTGGCTTTCAGCTTGATCGACGCGGCGCATCCATTGACTTTCGACTGGCTGACGCTTAAGCAAAATAATGCCTATCTGCACGACGAGGTCTTGATTTTTATTTTGCTGTTTTTCGGCTTTGCGATCCGTATGCCGTTATTTCCGTTTCACGGCTGGTTGCCGGTGTTGGCGGAACAAGGCACGGTCGCCAGCGCGGTCATTTTCCTGGCCGGTTTAAAACTGGGCATTTATGCAGTCATTCGTTTCATTTTGCCGATGGTGCCCGGCGTTGCCGAGCAATGGTCCGGGTTCGTGGTAACGCTGGGATTGATCAGCATTTTCTACGGCGCGCTGCTGGCGCTGATGCAAATCAATATTCGCCGCTTGCTGGCTTTTGCGGTGATCAGCCAAACCGGCATGCTGGTTATCGGCACTTTCTGTTTTAACGAGAACGGCTTGGAAGGCAGCCTATTGCTGTCGGTGGCCTACGGCCTGGCGACGGCGGGCATGCTGTTCAGCGTCGGCCTGATTTATGAGCGTTGCCGGACCGCTTACCTGCCGCGCCTGGGCGGACTGTTCGATACTAACGGCACCTTGGCATTGCTGTTCATGATTTCCGCCTTAAGCACGATGGTCATGCCCGGCACACCGGGCTTCGATGCCGCGCATTTGCTGGTCGAAGGGATTATTGAGGAAGACGGCTGGCTGCTTGCGATTGCCATTCTGGTTGGCAACGTAATGTCCGCCGCGTTCTTGTTATGGGCTTTTCAACGGGCTTTCATGGCGAGCCCCATGCGTGCGAAACAACCTTATAATTGCGCACATCACCCGGTTTGGATAGAGCGTTTTATCACCGTGGTGATTTGCCTGTTGCTGATCGGCACCGGTTTTTATACAACGCCGTGGTTGAATTTTATAGATCAGGATGCGGCCGCTATCGGCAAGCAGTTTCCGATGCATGGTACACAACCCACTGACGATACCAAGGACGGCCAACATGAGTAATGCCGGTTTCCCTGTTTTAAGCCTGCTGATTTTGCTGCCTTTATTCGGCGCACTGGCGGTAGCGCTTATCCGCAATATCCGATTATCTAAGAATATTGCTCTCTTGGTAGCGGCGCTGGAGCTGATTGCAACGCTGGTCGTGGTGCAGTTGTTTAATGCCGAGCTTGGCAATCAATTTCAGCTGGTCGAACGCCATGCCTGGATAGCCAACCTGAATATCGAATACCTGATTGGCGTCGACGGCATTTCGGTATTGTTCTTGCCGATGTCCGCATTGCTGACATTGATGGTGGTCGTTGCTTCATGGAACTCGGTGCAACATCTGACCCGTTTTCATTTTGCGTTGTTGCTGGCATTGGAAGGCATCACGATCGGCGTGTTTTTGGCGCTGGATATGGCGCTGTTCTTTTTGTTCTGGGAACTGACCCTGCCGCCGATTTTCTTTTTAATCGGTTTATGGGGCATCGGCTCGGGACGGCGTAGCGCGGCGATAAAATACACGCTGTTCATGTTGTTCGGCGGCGTGCCGTTACTGTTTGCGATTATCATCCTGGCAGTCAACCATGCCACCGCCGTGGGCGGCAGTGTCCCACAGGACTTGGCTTTCAGCCTTCCGGTGTTATTGGAAACCCCATTGCCGGATAATTTGCAGGCGCTAGTGTTTTTATTATTGTTGCTCGGCTTTGCGGTTAAAGCGCCGTTGGTACCGTTTCATACCTGGCTGCCCACCGTCGCCATGGAAGGCCCGACGCAAATGGCGGCCTTGTTGACCGGCTTGAAACTCGGCGCGTTCGGCATCATCCGTTTTGCGATGCCGTTGGCGCCTTCCGCTGCGGTCCAATACAGCTGGGCCTTGGGCATAGTCGGCGCGATTACGCTGGTTTACAGCGCCTTGATTGCATTACAGCAAACCAATCTGCGCCGCTTGCTGGCTTATGCCAGCGTCAGTCATGTCGGCTTGGTCATCGTCGGTATTACGTCGTTGAACATGCAAGGCATACAGGGCGCGATTTTTCAATTGCTGAATTTCACCATAATTGCCGGTTCGTTGATGTTGGTCGCCGGTTTTATCCAGCATCGTTTGGGCAGTACCGAAGCCATTCATCTGGGCGGTTTGGCTAAAGTAATGCCGCGCCTGACCTGTTTTTATTTTTTATTCGCGCTGGCCAGCATTGGCATTCCCGGCACCAGCGGATTTCCGGCCGAGTTGTTGTTGATAGTCAGCACCATGCTGGCGCATCCCAGCATCAGCATCGCAGCTTTACTTGGCGCAGTGCTCAGCGCCGCTTATATGCTGTCCTTCACTCGCCGCGCTTTCTTCGGGCCGATCACCCAGGATGGCGTTAAACAGCTACAGGATTTGCGCCCCCGCGAACTGACGTTGTTGTGCGTATCGGCATTGTTGATATTGGGTTTTGGTTTTTTTCCGAATAGCGTGCTGAAAACCAATCGGGCAACCGCGGAAGCCTGGTTGAGCCGGTTAATGGATCAGCCGGTGGTGGCAAACAAGGCAGAACGGGATTAAAAGATGCGTGGCGCTGTGTTGACATTTGTAACACGTTTGGCAGATACTTTTAACATAACGTTATTTATGTTGGCATGAAATTCAATGAGAACAGAGCATACATCCGCAGAAGTAAACATCCACTTACGTGCGAAAGCACATGATAGATTGCTGATCGACCAAGCCGCCGAGTTGGTCGGTTCAAATCGTTCACAATTCATGATGGCGTCGGCGCTCAAGGAAGCTAAGAACGTGATCCTGGAGCAATCGTCTTATCATGTAGACAACCGGACATTCCAAAAAGTATTGGATTTGCTAGACGCGCCGGCAACACAAGAGCAGATTGACGGGATGGACCGATTGCGCACAATTGAACCGCCTTGGCCGGATGAGTAAAAATAAAGGATTTTGTTCGCCCGCCCATTTAACCGTAGAGCATGAGATAGAGGGCTTTTACTCGGGCGAGGAAACGCTGGATACTTGGTTGCGTGAACGAGCATTCGCCAACATGGAAGTATCGGCAAGTAGAACCTATGTTATTTGTCCGTCAGGTTCGAGTAAGGTTATTGGATATTATGCTATCTGCATGGGACAGATTCTTAACCAAGAGACTGTCGGCTCCATGCGCCGGAATATGCCCCGCCAGATTCCGGCTGTAATTCTTGGGCGATTGGCTATTGATAAAAAATGGCAAGACCAAGGATTAGGCAAAGCCTTGCTTCAAGATGCAGTGCAAAGATCGGTTCGCGCTGCTAAACAAGTATCCGCCCGTCTTTTGATTGCACATGCCATTTCTCCGGAAGCGGAAGCCTTCTATTTGCATTACGGTTTTACCCGTCTTCCAATCGAAACACCCACCTATGCCCTAGACCTTATCAAGTTCGCCAAGCTTTCGGAATAACCTCCGTCAGTCTGGGCGGGTTGATTAACGCCATTCAGGACCGGCTCTCATTGTTACGGCTCGGCAAATGCCGGTCGCGGTCATAAGGCAGCGCTTCATGTTCCGGCATAACATCGTCGGGCCAGTCTTTAGCCCAACGGCGCCGGTCTTCTTCATCGGCGTAGTAGCGTAGATAAAGCTCGTTATCATGCTCGCTGCCGCTGCTCACCAAATCGATGTGGCAAGCCGAGTCTTCGCTGACCGGCATATCCGGAGTTTCCTCTCGCAGCACATCATGCCACAACTCTTCATACAGCTCCCGATCGCTGAGATGGTCGGTGCTATACAGAAACGTCCGCAGCATCGCCAAACCGCGTATCGTTTCCCACAGCTTGGCGCTCAGTTGCGAATCGTCCAGTTCCTCCGGGGCCGGCAATTCCATCCCGCCTCGCACTAACTGATCGAAAGACGTGACCCATTCCGCTTCCTCGAAAGCTACCACGTGTTCCCAGAACTGTTCCTGCAACGCCGTGGGCATGTCTTCCGACTCGAAAAACGACAATTCATCGCCCGCGAGTTCTTTGGTTCGGCGTTGCAAATCAAGGATATGCTCTTGTCTTTCGGCGTCTTCTTTGGTTTTTACAGGTTTTTTAGGCATTGCGGTATCCTCCGGGATTGTTGTCGGTTGCGCTAGTGGTGTGTCCAGTTCGAAATAGTTTGAATTGCAATTAAGTGTAGCTATTTAGCTCTGGCTGCGCAAAAACGTTAGGGGGCGGGGTTGTCCCTGCTACGCTTGGAAGCTCCATATACTGTGCTCCCTCATCTATATAGCTGAGGGAGCACAAACAGAAAACGGTTTCTTTATTCTTGTTGGTACGCACAATTGTACATATAATCAGACCATGAAAATTGAATTCGATCCTGCCAAAGCGGCTGCTAATCCTTTGAATCACGAGGGCGTGACCTTTGATGAAGCTAAAGCAGTCTTGCTAGACCCTTACGCCCTGACGCGAGAAAATGGCGATGCGGACAATGAACATCGTTTTATAACGCTGGGCATGGGTGCGAAAGGTCGGATTTTGATTGTAGTTTGGACGCAACGCGAAGAGACGGTGCGTCTTATTTCTGCCTGGAAAGCCAACCAACCCCAAAGGAGGCGTTATGAGCAACAATTCTGATCCCCTGTTTGACCGTTATGCCGAGATGGATTTTAGCGATGCCAAGCCTGTCGCTGAAATTCCGGCATTGGCAAAACTGCAAGCCGAACACGGCGGCAAGTCACGGATAACCATGCGTGTAGATAACGACACCTTGGCGATTTTTAAAGCGCGTGCCGAAATGAGCGGCGGCAATTATCAAACCTTGATGAACGAGGCGTTACGGCAATTTGCCCAAGGCATAACGCTGGCAGATGTCGTGCGTGAGACCATTCGCAAGGAATTGCATCAGGCTTGAGTGGCTGCAATTATTGAGAGGCGGATTGTTGTGTTCGCTGGGCTGCCAAGCTCCAGCTTCACGGAATCCGCACTAACACCAGAACTCGAAGCCATCATCAAAGAAAAAGTCACTTCCGGTTTATATAACAATGCCAGCGAAGTCATCCGTGAAGCACTGAGGTTTATGAAAACCAACGAAGAGCTGATCAACCAAATGAAGCTTGATCACTTGCGGTCGAAACTGGCGGAAGGTGAACGCGATCTTATTGAAGATCGATATACGGAACTCAAACCGGAACAGCTGGGCGATCATTTTCAACTGATAAAAAATCGCCCATGCCCAATGTAAGACCTACAACAAAGGTAACTACTCAGCATATCGAAAATCGCAGAGAGCTTGCTCCCTCTCCTGCTGGAGAGGGCCGGGGTGAGGAGAATTTAAATAGGAAAAAAGCTTTTTTGATTCTCCTCACCCTACCCTCTCCAGCAGGAGAGGGATGTTGTGCTTCGCGCTGAAATAATTACCAACAAAGTAGCGATTAGGAAAAACAGCTTGCATTCAAAATTTCTGCGTACTAAAGTTCGCTTTGATGCCAATCAAAGGGAATAAGCCAGTGACCGGCGCAACAATGCCAAAGCGGGTTATCGTCTATGCCCAGGAAAGCGGAAAGGAACCCTTTGCGAGTGGCTTTATAACTTGCGGGATGTCATCGTGCGAAAACGTATCCTTGCTCGCGTTTCCCGTTTGCAACAAGGCAATTATGGCGATTGTGAGCCGGTCGGCGAAGGCGTTAGCGAGTTGCGATTATTTTTCGGTTTCGGCTACAGGGTTTATTTTGGGGAACAGGGTAAGCAAATTGTCGTCCTGCTCTGCGGCGGCGACAAGGGAAGCCAAAGCAAAGACATTGATCAAGCCAAAACCTATTGGCGGGAGTATCTAAACCATGAGCACTTATAGAACGATTGGCGAAGTTGAAGAACAATACCTTCGCGACCATCCCGAGGAAGTGGACGACTATATTACCGTCCTCTTCGACGAATATGCTGAAAGCGGCGACACCGCCGCCCTGTTGTCCTCCCTGCGCGTGGTCAGTCGAGTGAAAGGAGTAAGCCGAGTCGCGGAAGCTTCCGGCTTAAGCCGCAAGGGTGTGCAAAAAGCCCTTTCGGAGAACGGCAATCCGCAATTTAGCAGCGTCAACGCCATTATGCACGCAATGGGTTATCGATTGACGCCGCAAAAACTGCCCGCGGTGAATCATGCTTCTTAATTTTTAAGGAATGCGTTGAGATTGTTCGTGCTGTCGAAGTTCGGTAGAGGGGCGCGCATCAGGCACCATTTGCAGATTTTAAAATATCAACGGCATCGGGAATGGGCGCGATGCGCTTCTCTACTTGGCCTAGGAACAAAGCCCATCAATCACAGTCCACTAACACCAGATTACTCTTCCTTCCCTAATGAAAAAGTGGCTTCGGCAATTTATCATACGATGAACCGAGGGATTAAGTGTTGCTTGGAATTTTTTATTAATATGTATTTGCCATCTTGGCCTACCAGTTGGATCGAGTGCGAGTTGTATTAAATCTCTACATCCACATGGGCATACCATGGCAGCCATCCAATATGTATTATTTTCACCAACTACATATAGTACTTTTTGCTCAACATTATCTGGAAGGTCTTCACACAGCACTGTTTTATAACGAACTTGATATCCGACAAGCTCGGCGAACCATCCAACTATCTTATGTATTGAGTTTTTTATCATCTATTAAGTCCTGCATGCCTAGTAAAGGTTGCTGATCTCCAAGGGCTGTTAATCTTGTGAATAGGCCACAGCTTTCTCCATCGTCCATATCAACACTTGCTTCTGGGTCACTAATTACAATTCTACGTTGTGCATATTTTGAATTTGGTTCAACCCGATATGGATTTATTCTTGCTAGAAACTCATTAAAAGCTATTGATGCAATTTGCATATTGACTGATATTACCGCCGGCTGATCAACTCTCACGCCTTTAATGTATCCTTGTTTAGCTCGTTCTTTATATAGTTCAGGAGCGTGCCTTTGCATCATAGCTGCATCCAAATCCTGCTGTGTATAAACGCCTCTACTAAACAGGCTCGATCCCCCAGGCTGAATGTAATGTACTGCACCGTTGATGCTATCTACGCCTCCATTACCATCCGCATCAATTCTTACACCCATATCAAAATAGGGAATTAAATAATAACTTGCTATCTTATTCAGAATATGGCGCCCATCAACAGAATCCATACACCCAAATATCACATCACATTGAGACAGTTCTTTAATTACTTCTATGCTTACTAAATCAGACTCATAAACATCTACTACTGTCCCCAAATTCATTTTTTCAATAGCTGTTTTAACTACTTTAACTTTTGGTGTATGTGTTTCTGCATCTTTCCATGTGCTGTTAATGATTCTGTTCAGATTTTTATGGTCGACTGATTCAGGATCGACAACAACTAAGCGTCCAACATGATTTCTAGCAAGTTGTTCGATGATAATACTGCCTGTACCTGAACAGCCTACAACTCCTACTCGCAGGCGCCTCAGCATTGAATATGTGCCATCGCCAAAGGCTTGAACAATCCTAATAGCATGCTCTGGAATTTCCGGTTTCATTTGCTCACTAAACCAGTAATTAATGTCATCGCCTACTATACGAATACTATTAAGTTCGCCACCTAATCCTTCTGAACAAATAGACCGTCCAATCAATTCTCCATCAGGAAGCATTATCATGCTTGCCATAGGTTCATCTGTATCAAGCCACCCATAGATTGAGCTAAATAATTCGGTATCGGATTGGTCATCAGTATTTGAGAAACAACGGTATCCTCCTGGGTGACTGTGAAACTTAACAATTGCCAGCCCTTGATTCATTGCTTTTTCAAGGACTGGCACAAGCACCTCAGGACTCCAGGTTACTCGATCAGGATTACGAATTCGACATGTCTCATAAGGGATTGCATATACCTCCTGCACTAATAGCGTGCTAAAAATTTTATTGGAAGAGCGACCGCATAGCGCTACTGCAACCGCCTCAAATCCATCACCTGGAAAAAGATGTTTTTTAATTTGCTCATGATGTTTCGCAGTCATAGCCAGTGAAACTTGGTTTTGTTGGCTAATCACTTTAATAGCTCCTGATTTAACCAATCCATAACTAAAGCCATATGCGTAATTAAATTATCTTCACCCATGCGCCATGCGCTTCCCGGAGTACGGTGGCGAGACCATTGTTGCCAAATTTTGCCATCGAATGGCACCGGACTCAGGGCACCAATTGCTTTTCCATCTGCGCGTGATAATTCTGGATAAAAATAAGCCATGTCGATTTGAGTATCTGGATAGCCTGGCTGTAAATTAACAAACACGCTTGCCATAGCTACGTTATATCCGTTTGGTATAGAGAAGCCATGTATTAACACCCGGCGTACACCTCCATCTAGCACTGTTTCATACGGTAAATTTAATGACTGTAAGTACGAGTTATCCTCGCTCATCAGATCAAATTGATGACGCATTGTGTTGGGTTCACCTTCCGTTACTTCATTAGGTATTGTCATGAATCTTTCAATTCCAGGTTCGGTAAAATCAACCAACCCATCTAACTCAATACGCTTAACTTGCCCATTAATTTTCTGCTGCAAGATATAGCGCTCTGGTGGCGTTTTACCTGCTAAATTAAGTATGTCTCTACCAGTCATGGTAGGAGTGGAAACTGTTAAGTGTGCCTTATCCACTCTGATCTTATAATCATGATCAGATGGAATTTGCTTTCCCTCTTTTGCATAAGCTTCTATGTCTATAATTTCTCTAGCTTGGCTCATTTCTTTTCTTTCCTTACGCCTTTAAAAGGTGTCTTGTCTGTTGTTTTTACATCCATAAATTGTCCTGTTTTAGAATCTCGCTTTACCCAATTACCTGAAGGGGTTTGAGTCTGAGAGCGGTCTTTTACTGCGCCATTGCGATGCCCATCGCCTTTTGGTGGATTTGTTGCCATATCAATGCCTCATACTGTTTAAATTAACCTGTTTAACCAGATATTAAAAAAAATGATCTCTGGTTAAACGCATCCTAACAGGCCATTCTGGTTAAATCAATAAATTTAATCAGAATTATTTTATGGCTTGATAAACAAATTCGATGCCGCCTGATTCAGCCACTTCTTCTGAACGCAAAATGTAGCCTTGGTTAACTAATTTTTTTAATCTTGTACTAGCGTTTTGAACACTAATGCCAAGATCTAACGCTACCTCAGACGCAAGCACAGATCGTCTAACTAGAACATAATCTAGCAGCTCTCGACTGGATTTTGTCAGCGCGGGACCAAGAATTTCGTAGCTATCTTCATTCCAAAGGATTAATGGTTGTTCTTTTACAGTTGCTGCGTAATTCCAATTGTCGAGAATATCTCTGTGCTTTACCTGTTCAAGAAAAATGCCTCTATCTTCGCGATAGTGCTTAGCAACAGAAATCACACTCTCTCTAGGAAAAGTAGCATCGGTAGCTTCAATACCAGCTAATGAAATTCCAAAAGTCCGGCATGCAGGATGCTTATCGATATAATCAACCAATTTTCGAAAAGTTTCTTTACCTTGAACATTTCCAAACGGATGATCATCATTTGTAAAATCGACAAGATTAATTATTGAAGAATTCTGTTTCATGTTTTTCATTTAACGAGAGTTACCTACTTTAGTCAAGTAAAAAGTCGAAACAGATATGAGTTCCAAGAATTCTTGGCAGGTCTGGTTTAAATAAAAATTCAGATAGTTTTCCATTTTTATAAGAAAGTTTAGCCTCGCAATTTTCTTGTCTCACCAGGATAGTAGCGTTAAATTTAGAGGCCGCATCACTACTGCTTTTAAGGCCTAAGCCACGCCCTTTTTCTTCTGATTGACTAATTTCTCCCTTTGTAAAAACCTTTTTTAAAAGTAACCCATCAAAATCCGTTTCTGATTTTGAAATTTCTTTGAAAATTTTGGGATATTTTTTTTCTAAAATTGGTTTAAGTGTGCCTATGATCCCTTTCCCACTATCCGATATTACTGTTTGTATGTGCGGTACTCTGCCGTTTTTATAACACTGTAGAGCAACAAATCCTGGTATAGGTGAATCCGAATGATCACGAACATTCCCAAATAACTCGGTTAGAACTGTAAATGCAGCCTGCGAGTATTTATCACCAGCATGATTAACAAAACTTAATTTTAATTTTTTAGGTATTGATTCGTCTGGTTCAACAGGATCAATAGCGCCAAATTCAACAAGAGTGTCGTTGTTACCTTTAACAACTGATATTTTATTGTGTTCTGGTAAAACCGTGACATCATTACTTAGGTGATCAAAAAAACTCATGCGATTTAAATAACTTAGAGTATCTGGGCACTGAGTAAAATCTATTACAACAATTTTATTTTTATATATAAGCTGGTTAGCCAGAGCCATAAGTCGGGCTATGGCTTCTAATAGAATTTTGCAATCTTCAGAAATTACAAAAACAATCGTTGAAATTTCAGAATCTAAGGGAGAACTAACAGTGGCTAACGCCTGCTCAAATAGATGGCAATCAATCCAAGTGTTGGAGGCAAATTCGATACGAAGCTCTGGCATAGTTTTCAACCGCCAACAATGATCCTCATCTTTAGAGAAAATTTCCATATTTTTATATAAAAATGAGTTAACTTGTGTGCGTTCTAAACCAAGTTTTTTTGCAATATTTTTTGCTTTTAAACCTGGGGTTTTCTGCAAAATTTTTTCTATTCTTTTTTGCATATTGTTTTGTTTAAATAAGAGGTTTCTAGTCTGAAAGGCAACACGATTGAATTCATAATCATGAAATCTGCTTGCTTGAAGATGCATTTACACACTATGGTTTGCTTCTTATATATTGTCTATTCGAAAAACAGAAAAAGAAAGATATGCGGATGCACATCATTTCCTCTATCTAGCGATTTACCTAAGTGTCATCGAAGTGTATCACGGAGCCCATACGATGGGTAGAACGTAGTAAAACCCATCACAATAGCATTGAATTATGATTAGATTTCGTTATCACTCTGTCCAACCTAGCGTGCTTTTGTGTGTTTGCAAAGTCCACCACCGGGCAATCGGTTGGAAAAGCTGTCGGGTGACCGGGCCGGGCAATGGAGTGTCCGCATTAATAACCAATGGCGCATTTGCTTCCGCTTTGAAAATGGATGCGCCTATGACGTTGAAATTATCGATTACCACTGAGAGGGGACTATCATGACTATTCGTATTGAAGATCTGGATAATATGGATTTTTCCGACGTAACGACCGGCGAGGTTTTACGGCCTATTCATCCCGGCGAAATTTTGCGAGAGGAGTTTTTGATTCCTTTAGCTATGACCGCGCATGCGCTGGCACTGGCGCTTAAAGTTCCCGCGCCCCGCATCAACGATATTGTGCGCGAAAGACGCGCCATTACTCCCGATACGGCGCTACGCTTGGCGCGTTACTTTAGTACGACAGCGGATTTTTGGATGAACTTGCAAATCGCTTATGATTTGCGGGTGGCGAAACAACAAATTTCGGCTGTCATTGAGCGTGAGGTTTTACCGCGTGAGGCGGCTTAAGCTTTTCGGCTACCAACTTAAAACGGTTAAGCCGATCATGGTTCGACAAGCTCACCACGAACGGCTTAACTTTAGGCTGCCCCGGCTTAAAAGTTGATAGCAGGCCTTTCTTCTTCGCTAAGCATGTATTACGAATCGTCAACCTGATCGGCCAACGCGGCCAGTTGTTTGACCAGCCCCGACCGCTGCATTCGGAATTTTCCAATAACGGATAGAACACTACCTACCTCGCCGGAAACGCTACGCACGGCTATGATCGACACTTCGCGCTTGAACGGCACGAACGCTTCGACCACTGACGGCAGGCCTTGCAGTAGCACGGATGGGTAGAGCAGCACTCTTTGATGATCTATACCTTCCTCAACCGCGCCGCAAACACCCCCGCCGGCTCAGCATGTCCATAAAAATAACCTTGCGCCTGATCACAACCCATTGCCAGCAGCATTCCTGCCTGCCAGTCCTCTTCCACGCCCTCGGCAATCACTTGCATGTCCAGCGATTTAGCCATTGCAATGATGGTCTGTACGATGACTTGGTTATGTTCATCGCTTAACATGTTACGCACGAATCCGGCGTCGATCTTGATTTTTTGTATCGGAAAACGGGTGAGGTAACTCAGCGATGAATAGCCGGTGCCGAAATCGTCGATAGCCAATGAAAATTGTTGCCCCCGCAAGACACGCAATGTTTCGAGCGTGCCGGCGATATTGTTGACCAAACTGCCTTCGGTCAATTCCAGCTCAAGCAAGGGCGCTTCAACCAACGCATCGTGCAAACGCTCGGAGTAATCCGCAGCTTCGATTTCCTGCGCGGAAATGTTGATCGCCAAACGTCCCGGCAGGTTCAATCCGGCTTCGCGCCACAGCCGCAATTGTGTCAGGGCGGTTTTTAAAACCCAGGCTCCGAGCTCCAGCATCATGCCGCGTTCCTCGGCAATCGGAATGAAGTATGCCGGACTAACCCAGCCTAGAATTTCATCGTGCCAACGCAGTAATGCTTCGGCGCCGACCAGTTCGCCGTTGGCGAGGTCGACCTGGGGCTGGTAATAAAGCTGTAAAGTATTGTTGATTAAAGCCAGGCTCAGCCGCTGGGCCAACAGAACGCGCTCGGCCAGTCCGTCGCTCATCTCGTTGCTGTAAAAACAATAACCGCCGCCTCTATTCTTGGCGCGGTACATCGCAATATCGGCGCATTTGAGCAGTTCGTCGCCAGTCCGGCCATCCAGCGGGTAGAGCGCAATGCCGGCACTCAAGCCCACCGAAAAAGAATAGCCTTTGATGGTGATAGGCTGCTCAATCAACGATTGCTGCAAGCGCTCGGCGATGAGGGTCAATATGTCAAGGTTATCGGTTTCAACGATGACGACGAACTCGTCCCCGCCCAAGCGGGCCAGTGTTTCGCCTTGCCGCAACGAAGCCTGGAAGCGTTGCGCGCTTTCGATCAAAACCTCGTCGCCTACGTCATGACCATGAATATCGTTGATTTCCTTGAAGCGGTTGAGATCGATGAAAATCACGCCCAGGCCTTGAGCGTTCCGCTCGGCGTTGGCAAGGGCAAGTTTCATGCGATCGTTCAATAAGGCGCGATTCGGCAAGTGCGTTAGCGGGTCGAAAAAAGCCAGACGGTGAATGTTGGCTTCATGTTTCTTGCGTTCGGTGATGTCGGAAAAAATACCGATGTAGTTAACCACGTCGCCATGCTCATTACGCACAGCGGATATCGATAGCCACTCCGGATAAATCTCGCCTAATTTACGCCGGTTCCAGACTTCGCCCTGCCAAAAGCCCTGCTCCTTAATTTGTTGCCACATGCCGGCATAAAATGCTTTGTCCTGACGCCCTGACTTGAGAATACGCGGAGTGCGGCCGATAACTTCGTCGGCGCTATAGCCGGTCACTCGGGTAAACGAGTGATTAACGCTGACAAAACGCTCCTCGCTATCAAGGACGATCACCGCCTCAACGCTTTGCTCGAATACCACGGCCGCCAAGCGCAAGGCGTTTTCATTGGCTTTACGTTCGCTAATGTCGGAAAAAATCGCGACATAATGGGTAACGGTACCGAGGGTATCGCGCACAACGACAGCCGACAGCCAGCCGGGAAAGCAGCGGCCATCCTTGCCATGACAGTTGACTTCGCCCTGCCAGCTGCCTCGCTGGTTCAGCGCGTTCCGGAACATTTGTTGGAAAGACACGGTATTATTCTGGTCGGACCATAAATTTGAGGCGTCTTTGGTCATGACTTCTTGCGGCGAGTAACCCGTTGCCTGGGCAAATGCCTTGTTGCTGGAAAGCAAGTGCATATGAGGGTCGAGAATGATGATGGCTTCGGAGCTGTTTTCGAAAACCTTGGCGGCCAGCCGCAAGCTTTCTTCCATCTGCTTGCGCTGAGTGATGTCGCGCAATTGGGTGACAAAAGCCTGATTTCCATCCCATTCCGTTTCAGCGACCCGCATCTCCACGACCACTGTTTGACCGGCAGGCAGCGGAATATCCAGTTCGGCACGGTCGGCGCCGATAACGGGAAAACCGAAAGGAGCACCACACAAATCTTCCGGTAACCTGCCGAAAAGCGATGCGGCCGCCGGGTTGGAAAACAGGATGTCGCCCTCATCGCTAATGATCAGGATGCCGTCCAGGCTATTGTTGACGATATTATGGAAACGCGATTCAGCGACCCGAAGATGGTGCTGGGATTTTTGCAGCGCAGCTTGAATATCAATCATGGTTGTAGCTACTCATTATTCGCCGACTTAGGCTGCCAATTCAAACAAGGATCGTTATTTTTAAAGGCGGAACCAATGCCGCCGCCGAGCAGGTTGGCATGATAGCCGAAGGGCTGGCCGATATGCATGCCGTGACCGTCAATGGTGTATTCGCGGATCAGTTTTTCATGCATCGAACCGCGCATTTTCAGGACGGTAATGGCGCGGCGAATTTGGTCTTCAATTTCGACATAGCGCAGCAGGACGATGGAGTCGGTCAATGTGGAAATATGGGCGTCGGTCACTGACACGCCGCCGATCAGGTCAGGCGTGGTGGCGGTGAATAAAGCGGCCAGTTGATGAGCTTTGACAAACGAGGCAATGCCGATCACGAATTCACGAAAGCCCTTGGCTGAGGTAATTCGTTCCAACGCGGAGATACTGTCCAGGGCCAGACGATCCGGCTTGAAGCGCTCTATCTGATTCTTGATGGTCGCCAAATGATCTTCCAGCGTGGCGTTTTCCGGATAAGCCGAAATGATATTAAGCGCCCCGGATGCTTCCATTTTTTCGAAGTCGACTCCCCAGCCTTTGGCGTTACGGTACAGTTGCTCCCGGCTTTCTTCAAAGGCCAGTAACAGGCAACGCTCGCCTTTGGCTACGCCGCCGGCAATGAATTCGGTCACCATCAAGGTTTTGCCGGTACCGGTGGCGCCCGATACCAATATGATCGAATCGCGGAAAATGCCGCCCCCGCACATCTCGTCGAGCATAGTGTTGCCGGAACTGACGCGCAGGTCGGAGGATTGCTGATTCAGTTTGATAGCGGAAAGCGGAACGACGACCAAGCCCTCATCGGGTACCACGGTAAAAGGATATTCGCCTTTATGATGGTAGGTGCCGCGGAACTTGAGGATTTCGATGGTGCGATGGCGTATCTGGTCGTCCAGGCTATTGCGCAAAATGATCACGTTATCGGCAACGAATTCTTCTACGCCAAAGCGGGCAATGCTGCCGTACTCCTGTTCGCGTTCGGTCGTCATTAGCGTCGTGACCTGCATCGCGTTCATGGCTTTGGCAATGCGCAACAACTCCAGCCGAATCATGCGGGTTTCCTGGAACTGCGAAAAAATCGCACCCAGTGAGTCAATGGCGACTCTCGATGCGTTTACTTTGCCGATAGCATATTTTAAACGCACCAATAAGGCGCCGAGATCGTAACTGCCGGTTATCAGCGTCTCGTCATCGTAATAAGGCGAAGCATCGACGAATATCCATTTTCCTTCCGCTTCCCAAGTTGGGATGTCCCAGCCAAGCGACATCATGTTGCGGCGAATATCGTCCGGCGATTCCTCGAAGGTCACAAACACGCCGGTTTGATTCCATTGTTTGATACCTTCCGCCAGATATTGGGCCGCGAATACGCTTTTACCGCTGCCGGCGGTACCTGCCATCAAGGTGGTTCGATGAATCGGCAAACCACCGACCGCTATCAGGTCGAAACCGGGAATTCCGGTAGTCAATTTCTCGACGGAGCAATCAATAGCCTTCTTATTCATAACAAGATATTCAGGTTTTAGTTGGGATTTACAGACGATTTAGGCGGGCGGATATCGAGACCGACCAAGACTTTTTCTGTTTCCGACAAGTCGCCGATCAGGCGCCGCAATGGCGGCGGCAACGATTTGATCAATGTTGGCGTTGCCAGAATCCGTTCATCTTCCGCTAATTGCGGACGCTCAAGAATATCGATAATCTCGATTTCGTATTTTGCATCGAGATTTTCTTCGCAAATTTTACGGAGGTTCTGGATGGCGCTTTCCGAACGCGGCGTTTGGCCGGTGATATAAAGCTTCAAGTGATATTTATTCATGCTGGCTAGTTTAAGTCATTTATTAAAATAGTGACAATGCCTGTTAGCCACTATCATAAAGGGCTATAACGCAGTAGCAGGGCGAGAGTTTTACATTGCACATATTTTTTTCTTCCGGACGGGACGGAGTGAAGCCCGCCCCGCGCTTCACTCCAACAAACACCTACGAATCGTCAACTTGATCGGCCAGCTCGGTCAGCTTCTTAACCGACTCCGATAATTGCTCCCGGCTTTCCGCTCGTATCGTCGCATGCGCCACTTTACGGCCTTTGCGCGGAGCTTTATCGTAAAGATGCAAATGCGCATGCGGAATTGCCAATAATTCTTCAGTCTTCGGAAGTCCGCCGATGAAATTCACCATCGCCGCGTTGCCGACCGGCGCCGTTGAGCCTAACGGCAAGTCCAGAATCGCCCGCAGGTGATTTTCAAACTGGCTGGTTTCCGCGCCTTCAATGGTCCAGTGGCCGGAGTTATGCACCCGTGGCGCAAACTCGTTGGCGACCAGTTTGCCATCGATTTCAAATAATTCGAGAGCCAATACGCCGACATAATCCAAAGCTTCCAGCAAGCGGGATATGTAAGATTCAGCTTGTTTTTGCATCGCATCGTCCGCGCGGCATTCGGAAACGCGCAGGATGCCGCCGCGATGCAGGTTTTCCGATAACGGGTAGAAAACAATCTCACCTGAAACACTGCGCACGGCAATGATGGATACTTCGCGGTTAAACGGGACGAAAGCTTCGACCACAGCCGGTGCGCCTTGCAGTTGCTCCCAAGCCGCTTTTAAATCGTCGGCCGATTTGAGCACAGACTGGCCTTTGCCGTCGTAGCCTTGGGTACGGCTTTTTAAAATAGCGGGATAGCCGAGGGTAGCCATAGCCTGCTCCAGGCTTTCAAGGCTATCCACCGCCGCATACTCCGGCGTAGGAATGTCGATGTCGTGGAAAAAGCTTTTTTCGATCAACCGGTCCTGGGCAACGGCCAGGGCTTTCGGCGAAGGATGCACTTGAGTGTGGGAAGCCAAAAATTCCGCGACTTCAGCCGGGACATTCTCGAATTCGTAGGTGACTATATCGGCGCGTTCCGCCAACTGCGCCAGTAATTTTGGGTCGTTATAGTCGCCGATCAAAGCTTCGCCCAGCCTGTTGGAACAGGCATCGGCGGCGGGGTCGAGAAAGATAAAATCCAGCCCCAAAGGCACGCCCGCCAATGCAATCATTCTGGCAAGCTGGCCTGCGCCCAATACACCCACTCTCATAATTCGTCCCCTGGTCTTGGATCCGAGTGAGCGAGCACCGATTCGGTTTGCTCACTCCTAAAATTGTTTAATGCGTCCTTATACTGGACATGTTTGTTACTGATAATGGCCGCCGCCAGCAAAGCCGCGTTGATTGCGCCCGCTTTGCCGATTGCCAAGGTGCCGACCGGGATTCCGGCGGGCATTTGTACGATGGATAACAAGGAATCCATGCCGTTCAGCGCTTTGGATTGCACCGGCACGCCCAATACCGGCACGGCGGTTTTAGCGGCGGTCATGCCGGGCAAATGCGCTGCGCCGCCTGCTCCGGCAATAATCACTTCCAGGCCTTTGGTTTCGGCTGCTTCGGCATAATCGAACAGTTTATCCGGGGTACGGTGTGCCGAAACGACTTCAACTTCATGGGGAATGCCGAGCCGCTCCAGGGTTTCTGCGGCAAAGCGCATGGTTTCCCAGTCGGACGTCGAGCCCATGATGATGCCAACCAATGCGGTCATGTGTTACTCCTAAATTAAGCAGGTAATTATAAATTTTTGGTAACTATCCAACGTATGCTCAATAGAACACGGATAACACGGATTAAACGGATAATCACTGATTTTAAAAGCGTCATCGAACTCGGCTTGGGCTAAAAATCCGTGTAAATCCGCCCTATCCGTGTCATCTGTGTTCCCTTTCTTTATGTGCTGAATACTTACAATTTTTGCATGTAGGCCGGAATAAGTCTGTTTGAGCGGGAGCGAAAACAGACGTTTCCGGCGTATCCCTGTTCTTATCGAAAAGCCGGACGACAAAGCGGCGTAGTATCTCATAAAAGCCGATAATTTCTAGCTTTCGTCATTCTCGGCATGATCAAGCCCCGCTTGTTCGGTGATGCTTTTCGGGAAGGTCTTTTTAACTTTAACGCCCAATTCGACGAAACTGCCGGCTTGACGGATCAGGTTGCCGTTGCCTTGGGTCAGTTTATTCATCACGCCGTCGTAGGTGCTGTTGACGGTGCTTAACTGCTTGCCCAGTTTATCCAGGTCGTCGACAAAACCGCGGATTTTGTCGTAAACCAGCCCGGCTTTATCGGCGATAGCGCGGGCATTTTCGTTTTGGCGTTCATAACGCCAGATGTTTTCGATAGTACGGAGCGTAGCCAATAAGGTGGTTGGAGTAACCACGATGATTTTATGCTCGAAAGCATCGGTAAATAAGCGTTCGTCAGCCTGAAAAGCGGCAATGAAGGCCGATTCAATCGGCATGAATAACAGCACGAAATCCAGCGATCTTAAGCCTTTTAAATCCGAATAACTCTTGTTGCTAAGGCCCTTGATATGCTCCCTCACCGCATCGGTATGTTGCTTTAACGACAGCACCCGCTCCTGGTCGTCTTCAGTCGAGCAATAACGTTCATAAGCCAGCAAGGACACTTTGGAATCGATCACTACATCCTTGTTTTCAGGCAAACGCACGATCACATCCGGTTTGAACAGCCGGTTATCTTCATCCCGGAATGCGCCCTGCGTTTCGTACTCGATGCCTTTACGTAAGCCTGATTTTTCCAGCACTTTTTCCAGGACCATTTCGCCCCAGTTGCCTTGGGCTTTTTTGTCGCCTTTTAGCGCGCGGGTCAGGTTAAGGGCTTCCTGGTTCATTTGCGCGGTATCACGGCGTAATGAAACGATTTCTTCGCGCAGGGAAATGCGGTCTTTGTTTTCGTTGTCGTAAACCGTTTCGATGCGTTGTTTGAATTCGCCCAGCTGTTCCCGTAACGGCGTAACGATATGATCCAGGCTGGTTTTATGGTGTTCGGTGAATTGCTTGCTGCGGTCGTCGAAAATCTTGCCGGCCAGGTTTTCAAACTGGGTGTTTAGGCGCACTTCCGCATCCAACAGCAATTTTAATTTTTCCTCGGTATTTTTCGCCTGCTCATCCATGCGGGCTTGCAATTGCGCATTCTCGGTTTTGGTCTCGATAAAGAGCTGTTGCAACTGCTTGAATTCGGCTTCGCGGTTTTGAAACTGCTTTAGTTTTTCTTCCAAGACAGCCAGATCGGTCGAAAGCCGGCGGATTAAAGTTTTATCCTTGCCGTTTAGCAAGCGTATTGCCAATGCGCCAACCAGGAAGCCGATAAAGGCCCAGGCTAGAGGGGACATGCTATTGATAAAATTCATAATAATGTAATATATCGGTTTCGGTTAATCCCGTATCCATCAATTCAGCTCGGACATCAAGCGGCGATACAATTGCTGTAACCCAAGAAAATAGTGGGACCTGATTTTGGCGACCACTTCGATAGCTTTGTTTTCGTCGTAAGTATGAGTCGTCAAGCTCCTGTCACTCAGAGCATCTATCCATAGTTGGCCGTCATCCAGAATGTTGGTCTGGAAAGCCTGCTTTATTGCATCTCTGGGCGAGTTGGCCGTATACCCCTGATATTCCAGATAATCTTTCATCAGCTTCCAGGCCAGTTCAAAAGCCATTTCATAAAACTGAATGATTCCGCCGCGCTCAACTTCGGAAGGTGCTGTTATGGTCAGGGCGCGCTCCAGCAACAAAAAGGCTTTTTCGTAATTACTAAAGCGTTGTTGCCAGCGAATATCGTCGGTCATACTTTTCTTCCTAAGGAAACGTTAGGGACGGGGTTGCAAACCCCGTCCCGCTTGGTCGGGGAATATCGTCGGTCATGATCATTTTTGCCCAAGGTTTACTGGTTCCCAAGCAGGAGATCTCGTTGTTATACACCAGTATCTGCGAAACACCGTCGTTCTGGCAGGGATGCCGGAACCCAGGCACAGGGAGGTGAATCTGTCAACTGGAACTTCGCGTTGATTAAGCACGTGTCAATATCCGGGTTACCGTCCGTGGCGCTGGATACCGGCATCCCTGCCGGTATGACGACTCTGAAAGACACTTGTGTATAACGATGAGAGCTGGAGCTTGGGGCCCCGTCCCCAAACTCGATTCTATCTGCGTTTATCCGCCAAATCCGCGTCATCTGCGTTCTATTTGGATAAGTTACAAGCGTTTGAATACAGCTTCTGCAATATCCAAGGTTTTTTCCAGGTCTTGATCGCTATGCGCAGCCGAAACAAAACCCGCTTCAAACGCAGAAGGCGCCAAATAAACGCCTTGCTCCAGCATCGCATGGAAGAAGCGCTTAAACAGGTCCTGGTCGCATTGCATGACTTGGGCAAAGCGGCTCACTTGCTGTTCCGCAGTGAAAAACAGCCCGAACATACCGCCGACGCTGTTAGTGGTCAATGCAATGCCGGTTTGGCCGGCTCGCTCTTTTAAGTCTGAAACCAATTTTTCGGTTTTTGCACTTAACGATTCATAAAAATCGGGCTGTGCGATCAATTCCAGGGTTTTTAAACCGGCAGCCATCGCGACAGGATTACCGGACAATGTTCCGGCCTGATAAACAGGGCCAAGCGGCGCAAGATGTTCCATAATTTTACGCGCACCGCCGAAAGCGCCGACCGGCATGCCGCCGCCGATGACTTTTCCCAACGTAGTTAAATCCGGCTTAACATTATATAAACCCTGCGCACCGGTTAAGCCCACCCTAAAGCCGGTCATCACTTCATCGAAAATCAACACACTATTATATTGGTCGCAAACCTGGCGCAAGCATTCCAGGAAACCGGGTTCGGGCGGGATGCAGTTCATGTTGCCGGCAACCGGTTCGACGATAATGCAGGCGATTTGCTCGCCCAATTCGGCAAACAGCGCTTTGACCGAGTCGCTATCGTTGTAAGTCAGGGTGATGGTGTTTTCAGCGACAGAGGCCGGTACGCCCGGTGAGCTGGGTACGCCAAAGGTCAACGCACCGGAACCGGCTTTGACCAGTAAAGCATCGGAATGGCCGTGATAACAGCCTTCGAATTTAACGATTTTATCGCGGCCGGTGTAGCCTCTGGCCAAGCGGATCGCGCTCATCGTCGCTTCGGTGCCGGAACTGACCATCCTGACCATATCGATGGACGGCATCAATTCGCAGACTTTTTTCGCCATCAGCGTTTCAATCTCTGTCGGCGCGCCGAAACTCAGGCCTTTTTCGGCGCTTTGCTTGACCGCTGCAATGACTTCCGGATGGGCGTGGCCTAAAATCATCGGCCCCCAGGAACCGACATAGTCGATATAACGGCTGCCCAAACTATCGTAAATATAAGCGCCTTGGGCGTGGTCGATAAAAACCGGCGTGCCGCCCACGCCGCTAAAAGATCGTACCGGCGAGTTCACACCGCCTGGAATTACAAGTTTTGCCTCGGAAAATAACGTGGTAGCTTCTGTCATGGTTTTTTATTGCCAACAAGGATGGGAGTGCCGCCAGCCTGCCGGGAGCGAGCTAGGCGCTGATTAAATTTAAGGCGCAAAGGATAGGATAACTTTGCGATGATTGAAAGTTTATCATTTCTTATTGGGCAATAAGCTTGAAAAATAAAGATTTTAAAACTAGGCTCCAATAGAGAGTAACTATTCAGCACATAAAGAAACGGAACACGGATAGGGCGGATTTACACGGATTTTTAGCCCAAGCCAAGTTCGATGACGCTTTTAAAATCAGTGATTATCCGTTTAATCCGTGTCGCCTCGGCAATTGCTCCTGCATTGCTAAGCCACAGGGATGTGGCGAATGCAGCTTACGCAGGAGCAGTTTTCTACCTACCTCCTGCATAAGCCACAGGGACGTGGCGAATGCAGATTTTGCATGAAGCAAAATATCTGCCCATGCAGTCGTAGAGGCGCCTACTTTTGTGGCATCCGTGTTCTATTAAGAATACGCTGAACAGTTACTAGGTAGAAAATAACCGCCTCATTGATAATCGGGCTATTATTTCCAACCTACATATAATGATAAACGATAAGATCAAAAGAGATTTATGCCAATTCCATTATCGCTGCAATACCTGAAACGTAATTTTCTCTCTTCATTAGGCATCATCATTGCCGTCATTGGCGTTTCCGAAATACTGGTCATGCTGCTGCTTCATACGCTGCAACAGCAGGGAATCGTCTTATCGCCGATACTGAATAGCGCTCTGGACACTATTCTGTTGACCGTTCTGAGCGCGCCTTTATTGTGGTTTCTGGCCTTGCGTCCGTTAAGATTGCAGGTCATGCAAAAACAAATGCAAGTTGAAGAACAGATGGCGTCCAATAAAGAATTGCTGGAAGCGCTGGAAAGCCATGTTTTGGTTAGTATTGCCGATGTTCAGGGACGCATCGTTTATGCTAACGACATGTTCTGTAAAGTCTCCGGTTATGCGCAGAATGAACTGATCGGTCAGGACCATCGTATCGTCAATTCCGGCTATCACGATCAGGATTATATCCGCAACATGTGGCGCGCTATCTCCGGAGGCCAGGTATGGCGCGGAGAGTTCTGCAATCGCAGCAAACACGGGGAATTATACTGGGTCGACAGCACTATCGCCCCGTTGCTGGATAAAGACGGCAAGCCCAAGCAATATATTTCGATACGCCGGGATATTACGACGCAAAAAGCGAATGAACTAAAGCTGATTGCGCTCAAACGCGCGCTGGACGCCAGCAGCGAGATGATACTCATCACCGATGCGAAAGGACAAATCCAATACGCCAATCCGGCGCTGTGCCTGTTCACCGGCTGGCCGAAAGACGCTTTAATAGGACAAAAACCCTACGTCTTCGACAGTCCTAATGCCGATCGACAAGCCTTGTCCGAGATGCAAGACAGACTCCGTTGCAGTGAGCCCTGGTCAGGCCGGCTGCGTGGCCGCCGTCTCCGCAGAGCTGCCTCGGCAGAGCAAGAAAACCGCAGCCGTACCGATCTGGATGCTTTGGAATACTGGGCCAAAACCAATATTACACCGATTCTGACCGCAAACGGCGCACTGTCCGGCTATGTCCAGATTCAGCACGATGTCAGCAGACAGGTCGAACAAGAAGCCGCCTTGCAAATCGAAACCGACGATACCGCCGCGCGCCTGGCGATCTCCGAAGCGCTGCATCAGGCGCAGCCATTGAAACAACGTTTCGAGCAAGTTCTGGATATTCTGTTCGATCTCAAGTCATTCGACCGGCAACGTAAAGGCTGCGTGTTTTTGCGCGGACAGGATGACGATTACCTGGAAAAATTCGTAATCCGCGGCGAATGCGATTGCATGGAGCACATCGCTTTCGGCGACGGTCCGTGCGGACAAGTCGCGCTGTCAAAAAAACTGATCGTTTCCGATGACTGCGATTGCGATAACAGGCCGTCACACGGCCACTACATCATGCCCATTGCTTCCGGCGAGGAAATCCTCGGCGTTTTGCTGGCTTTCACCGACGCCAACCCGGTGCAAAGCGAGTCGCGCATCGCCATGCTCAAGGAAGTCGGCGAAATGATCGCGCTCGCGCTACTCCAGAATCAGGCTCATGCTTCGCTGGAAGCGGCGAGGGATGCGGCCTTGCAGGTTGCCCAGACCAAAACCGAGTTCCTGGCTAATATGAGTCATGAAATCCGTACCCCAATGAATGGCGTATTAGGTATGCTGGATCTGTTGCAGGATACCCAACTGTCTCGCGAGCAATGGGACCTGATAGAAATCGCGGCAAGCTCGGCGGAATCGCTGTTAACCATCATTAACGATATTCTGGATTTTTCCAAACTGGAGGCGGGTAAAATCGAACTCGAAAAGATCGAGTTTAACCTGCCCGATCTAGTCGAAGAAGTTTGTACCTTGCTGTCCAGCCGCGCCCACAGCAAGGGCCTGGAATTAAACTGTTTCCTGCCGGCCAATCTGCCGCAACGCTGGCATGGCGATCCCACGCGCATCCGTCAAGTGCTGACTAACTTGATCGGCAATGCCGTTAAATTCACCGAAAAAGGTGAAGTCTCGGTAAAAGTGAGTCTGTCGAAAATAGACGATACCGGCATACGTTTTGAGGTCGTGGATACCGGCATCGGTATTACCGCCGAGGCGCAAGCGCGCCTGTTCCAGGCGTTCTCCCAGGCTGACAGTTCCACCTCCCGGCGTTACGGCGGTACCGGGCTTGGCTTATCCATCAGCAAGGATCTGGTTGCGTTGATGAATGGCGGTATCGGCGTTGAGAGCGCCCTGGGACGAGGCGCAAACTTTTGGTTTACCTTGCCGTTAGTACCGATAGATGCCGCCGCCCCGGTTCCGCAGGTTAACTTTATCGGCAAGCGCGCCTTGATAGTCGATGATAACGCTACCAATCGCATGATCCTGAGCCATTATTTAAGCAACTGGGGCTTTACTTTAAACGAAGCAGACAGCGGGCCTGCGGCAATCATTGAGCTCGAAGCCGCAGTCGTTCGCAACGAAGCCTATGATTTATTATTGTCGGATATGCAAATGCCTGATATGGACGGCTTCGCGCTGGCTCAGGCCATCACCGAAAAACCGGCCATTGCCGATACGCCGCGAATTCTTTTATCGTCCGGCAGCATCGGTTCGGAAGCGGAAAGACTCGCGTCCGGCTTCAGTCAAAGCCTGTTAAAACCGGTGCGGCAATCGCAGCTTTTTGATGCCCTTATCGACGCGTTACAGCTTCCCAAGCGGAAAACAGCGCCTGTTATCAGAGAAAAAGAAGCCTTGCTCGATTACAGCGATAAGCGGGTGCTGGTAGTGGAAGACAATAAAGTCAACCAAAAAGTGATACTTTCCCAGCTCGCCAAGTTTCAGCTTAAGCCCGACTTGGCCGGTAACGGGCAAGTGGCGCTGGATCAACTGGAGCGTCAAACCTACGATCTGGTGTTTATGGACTGCCAGATGCCGATCATGGACGGTTACGAAGCCACCCGCATTTTGCGTGAACGGGAAATAGCCTCAGGTAGCGGCAAATCGCGAACGCCGATCACCGCTCTCACCGCCCATGCATCGACCGGAGAGCGCGAAAAATGCTTATCCGCAGGCATGGACGATTATCTTAGCAAGCCTGCCAGCCGGGGCGACCTGGCGGTGGTCCTGGCGCGCTGGCTGGGAGCTCCGGCGGCGCCTGGAAGCGCAGCGATAGCGCCGGATAATAATGTTGAAACGGAAATCCCCCGCAGCCCCACTTTGGCAAAGGAAGAAGAAATTTCAACACTTTGCTGGGATGAAGCAGCGGCGCTCAAACGCCTGGATGACGATCATGATCTATTGACCGAGATGATAGATTTATTTCTCGAAGAGGCACCTGTACAATTGAACGAACTGGCTATAGCCCTGTCTAAATCCAATGTTCTTGCATTGGCCGACGCGGCCCACGCTATTAAAGGCATGGCCGGACATTTTTGCGCTGAACAAACGATCAGCCTTGCGGTAAAACTGGAACATGCTGCGCGTAACGCCGCAGATAGCGATTTTCAGTTGATGGTCAATGACTTAACCCAGTCCACTGCGGGTTTAATCGAGATTCTGCTACAAAGAAAACAACAAAATCAATGAATACCGAATTCAATCTTAATGAATTAAAAGCCGCCGACCGCTTGCCTTCTCCTTCGGGAACGGCATTGGCTATCATGCAGCTCGTGCAGCAAAACGATGCCACGATACAGCAGGTGACGCAACTGGTTAAAGTTGACCCCGCCCTCAGCGGACGCATCCTGCGTTTCGCCAATTCAGCCGCTTTCGGCGCCAGACGTCCGATTGCCGATGTCCAGTCGGCCGTCATGATGATGGGTATGCAGGCCGTGCGTAACTTCGCGCTGAGTCTTTCCCTGATCGGCAACAACAGTAAGGGGCATTGTCCGGGCTTTGATTACGAAGCCTACTGGTCGCGATCCTTGGCAGTGTCGGTTGCTATCGCAGCGCTTACTGCACGTGAACTCACCGTAGTGCCCGAGGAATCGTTTACCTTGGGCTTGCTTAGCGAAATCGGCAGCCTTGCCCTGGCGACCGCTTGGTCGGAAATCTACGGCGAATGTCTCAGTGTGGCCGGAGGCAATCAGCTTCTGGCCCTGGAGCGCGAGCGTTTCGCCATCGACCATAATGCCTTGACCCTGATGTTGCTGGCCGACTGGGGCTTGCCGGCGGTATTTTTGGACGCCTTGAAGCTGAGCTTTAATATGAAAGTAGGCGGGCTTGATCGGACTTCCCAATTTGCCAGACAACTGATTTTAGCCCGGCTGATCGGAAATTACTGTGTCGCCGATGATGAACATCGAGCCGTGCTGTTGCCGTATTTAACCGCGGAGGCCGATCTTCACACTATGGACGAATCGGCTCTACTCGCCTTTATCGACGAAACCATTGAGCTTTGGCATGAGTGGGGAAAATTAATTGATGTAAAAACGGATGTGCGTCAGCCGATGCTGAAAACTGCCGACACCTTGAAATCGGATTTGCTTGGTTTGAACTTATTGCTGGTCGATGACGACCCGATGATGCTGGCGCGTCTTTCCAAGCAACTTGCGGCAGCGGGGAATCAGGTTGCGGTGTGCCGCAACGGCGAATCCGCGCTAAAGTATGTCATTGAACACAAACCGCAATTGGTGATTACCGATTGGCGCATGAAGCCGATGGACGGATTGTCGCTTTGCAAGGCTTTACGCGCGTCGGCTTTCGGCAAGAACATTTATCTTGTCATGCTGACCTCCACAGAAGATGAGGACGCTTTGGTTGAGGCTTTCGATGCCGGTATCGACGACTATGTGACCAAACCGATCAGCCTGCGGGTGCTGCTGGCGCGCATTCGGGCCGGTCAACGCATCATCATGCTGCAACATGAGCTGGAAAAAGAGAGCCGGGACATCCAACGCTATACTGCCGAGCTGGCGGCCGCTAACCGTCGCCTTAAACTGATGGCGAACACGGACATCCTAACCGGCCTGCCCAACCGGCGTTACGCACTGAACCGCTTGGAACAGGAGTCCGCGACCGCACTACGCTTCAAACAGTCCCTGAGCGTTTTAATGCTGGATTTGGATCATTTCAAATCGGTCAATGATACCTTGGGCCATGATGTCGGCGACCAAGTGCTTATCCATGCCGCCAACCTGATGCGGTCGACCGCACGCAGCAACGATATTGTTTGCCGTTTGGGCGGCGAAGAATTTCTGGTCATTGCCCCTAACACCGACGGCAACACAGCCTTATTGCTGGCCGAGCGCATCCGCAAAGCTATCGAGGAAAACCAGCCTCAGAGCTTGGTATTGCGGCATAAAGTTACTGTCAGTATCGGCGTGGCAGGCTCGGTAGGAGCCAGACCGGGCTGGAAAGAATTGATGAAATGGGCGGATGATGCGTTATATCGGGTCAAACAGGGTAAGCGCAACGGCATACAGCTTGCTTCAGCGCCCAAATAGCGAACACGAAAGCCATGCCGCAATTGGATTTATCGCTTGCCGCAGCTTAAGTTGGCAGCCTTGCCAATAGCAATAGTTGTGTTATCGTGTCTCGACGTTACCGATATAAAACACGAGACCCAACAATGAATGTATTCGCTGTTTACAGCATCAAAGGCGGTGTGGGCAAAACCTCTAGCGCGGTCAATCTGGCCTACACGGCTGCCCGCAACGGCTACCGCACCCTGGTTTGGGATCTTGATCCGCAGGGGGCCAGCAGTTACTATTTTCGTATCAAAGCCAAGATCAAAGGCGGCAGCAAAGACTTAATCGCCGGAAAACGCGAACTGGACGGCCTGATTAAAGGCACTGACTTTGAAAACCTGGATTTATTGCCGGCCGATTTTTCTTTCCGGAATCTGGATTTGGTTTTAGACGCCAAGAAAAAGCCAACCCAACAACTTAGAAAACTCCTGAAGCCTTTGGCCGAAGAGTACGATTTTATTTTTTTGGATTGTCCTCCCAATATTTCGTTGTTATCCGAAGCCGTTTTTGAGGCCGCCGATGTTTTGCTGTCGCCGATCATTCCTACCACATTGTCATTAAGAACCCTTGAGCAACTGGAACAGTTCATCGAAGATAACGGTTTGAATAAACTGGCGCTTATCCCGTTTTTCTCGATGGCCGACCGGCGTAAAAAAATGCACCGGGACATCATGGACACTCTGCTTGAAAAACACCCCGATATTTTAACGACCGCCATTCCTTATGCCAGCGATATTGAACGCATGGGTCTGGAGCGCATGCCGCTGGGAGGCTATGTCAAGAAAAGTCAATCCATGACTGCTTACGATGCATTGTGGCTGGAAATTCTGGCTCGCGTTAGCAAAAATAGAACGTAGATGGCACTGATTTGGCTGATAAACACTGCCAGCATCGAGCCTTTTCATAAGGATCTTATAGACGAAAGGCAAAGGGCGAAGAGTGACTTTTTTCGCCCTTTGCCTTTCGCCTTTTTTACCGCTTAGATCCGTCGTATAGCATCAACTTCTTGGAGTAAAACATGCCTAATAAACGATTTATTTTGAGCAAGCCTAAATCCTCAATCACAGATGTTGCTACCTTGGGCGTAAAAAAAGAGGATTTTATTGACGACTTTAAACAATATTATGTCCATTCGTTGGGGCGGGATGAGAATTTTCGTTCATCGCCTTTTTATGCTTGCGAGGCGCTGTCGTTATCAATTCGCGACCGGCTGATGGAGCGCTGGAAAACCACTCATAAAACCTATAACAAACTGGATAGCCGGCAGGTCTACTACCTTTCAATGGAGTTTTTGATGGGTAGAACCTTGAGTAACGCCATGCTTAATCTCGGGGTAACCGATGAAGTCACGCAGGCCATGCATGATTTGGGCATTGTGATCGAAGAGCTGGTTGACCGGGAACTCGATGCAGGCTTAGGCAATGGCGGCTTGGGACGTTTGGCAGCGTGTTTTATCGATAGTTGCGCAACCCTGCAACTGCCGGTCATCGGTTATGGTTTGCGTTATGAATACGGTATGTTTACGCAAACGATCGTCAACGGCGAACAGGTCGAGAAGCCGGATCACTGGCTGCGCTACGGCAATGTCTGGGAAGTTGAGCGGCTGGAATATTCGCTACGCATTAAGTTCGGCGGCCGTACCGAAATACAAACGGATGAACAAGGCAATCAACGGGTTTGTTGGATCAGCACTAACGATGTCTTGGCTGTCCCTTTCGACACGCCGATACCGGGATTTAAAAACAATACCGTCAATATCTTGCGCTTGTGGAAAGCCGTGGCGACCGAGGAGTTTAACCTGGATGAATTTAACGCCGGCGATTATGCCGAGTCGGTGGCCGCGAAAGTCACTGCCGAGCATATTACCATGGTGCTGTATCCTAATGACGCCAACGAAAACGGCAAGGAATTAAGGCTACGCCAACAGTATTTTCTGGCATCCGCCAGCTTGCAGGATGTCATTTCCCATTGGATCAGGCAGCATGGACATAATTTTAGCGATTTTGCCAAGAAAAACTGTTTTCAGTTAAACGACACCCATCCAAGCATCGCCATAGCCGAATTGATGCGCCTGTTAATGGACGTACATAGTCTGCCATGGGCCACAGCCTGGGGCATTACCCGGCAAACCATGGCTTACACCAATCATACCTTGTTGCCTGAAGCACTGGAAAAATGGCCGGTCAAGCTGATGCAAAAGTTATTACCGCGATTGATGGAGATTATCTTTGAAATAAATGCCCATTTTATGTCGGAAGTTGCCGCGCATTGGCCCGGAGATAGAGCCAGATTAGGCAGAATGTCGATTATAGAAGAAGGCAGCGAGCAGCAGGTGCGCATGGCTTATTTGGCTATCGTCGGCAGTTTCTCGATCAATGGCGTTGCCCAGTTACATTCCCAACTGTTACAGCAGGGCTTGTTTCGCGATTTTTATCAATTATGGCCGCACAAGTTCAACAACAAAACCAACGGCGTAACTCCGCGCCGCTGGCTGGCGTCTTGTAATCCCGAGTTAGCCGCGTTAATAACCGAAACCATCGGCGATGGCTGGATAACCGATTTGGCCGAATTAAAAAAGCTGGAGCCTTTTGCCGAAGATGCCGAGTTCAGGAATCGCTGGCGCGGCATAAAACAACGGGCAAAGCAGCGCCTGATCACGCACAAGCAACAGCACCTGGAGGGCATCAGCTTAAATCCCGATGCGCTGTTCGATATACAGGTTAAACGCATCCATGAATACAAGCGGCAAATTTTAAATGTGCTGCATGTGATTCATCTTTACGACCGCATTAAACGCGGTGAGACCACCAACTGGGTTGCGCGTTGCGTATTGATCGGCGGCAAGGCTGCACCCGGTTACGCGATGGCTAAAAAAACCATTAAATTGATTAATAATGTCGCCCAGGTTATTAACTCGGATCCCGATGTCGAAGATAAGCTGACCTTGTTTTTCCTGCCCGATTACCGGGTTTCAGGAATGGAAATGATCTGCCCCGCAGCCGATCTGTCCGAGCAAATTTCTACCGCGGGAAAAGAGGCGTCCGGCACCGGCAATATGAAGCTGATGATGAACGGGGCGTTGACTATCGGCACGCTGGACGGCGCTAATATTGAAATAAGGGAAGAAGTCGGCGATGAAAACTTCTTCCTGTTCGGCCTGACCGAAGAGCAGATCGAAGCCAGGCGCGAGCATTACGACCCTACCGCTATCATCGATCAGGATGAAGATTTGCAGCGGGTCATGGATCTTCTGGAAAGCGGGCATTTTAACCAGTTTGAACCGGGGATTTTCGACGAGCTTATTGCGTCTATTAAAAGCAAGTATGACCCGTGGATGACTATCGCGGATTTTAGAAGCTATATCGATGCGCAAAAACGGGTGGAAACGGCCTATCAGGATAAAGATCATTGGACCCGGATGAGCATATTGAATTGCGCGAACAGCGGCAAGTTTTCCACGGACAGGACCATCAACGACTATAACAGGGAGATATGGAAATTGGAGCCTGTGCCGGTGCAATATCCCTAAGATATTGCTTTAGCCGAAACTTCGTAGGCTGGAATAAACCGGTTCGAGCGATAGCCAGAGCCGGTGTTTCCGGCAAACACCGGCGTTAAGTTAAGGTTGATAACAGCCAAGCTTGCGCTGTACTATGCCGTACCCGATTAACTACCCGAAGCCGTTATGAAGCCAGACAGCGCCGCCATTAGAAAACGATACGACCGCATCGCCCCGTATTTCGAGGGCATGGAGGCGGTCATGGAAGGATTGTTTTTCAGGAACTGGCGCAAAAGGCTATGGGCCAAAGTTGAAGGCCATCATATTCTTGAAGTCGGCGTGGGCACGGGCAAGAATTTTGACTATTATCCCAAGGACGCCAGAATAACGGCGATCGATTTTAGCGAACAAATGCTGAAACAAGCAGCACTGAAACGAGCCAGGAAAAATGTCAATGTTGAGCTGGAACTGATGGATGTTCAGTCGTTATGCTTTGCCGATAACAGTTTCGACACGGTTATCTGTTCATTTGTTTTTTGTTCGGTACCGTCGGCGGTAAAGGGCTTAAAGGAAGTTTACCGGGTCTGCAAACCGGGCGGGCAAGTGTTATTGCTGGAGCATGTGGTCAGTTCAAACCCCGTGCTTGCCGCCGTCATGAATCTGCTTAACCCCATCGTTGTCGCGCTGGTCGGGGCCAATATCAACAGAAACACCGTTAAAAACGTCAAGGCCTGTGCTTTTACCTCGGTGCATGTCGATGACCGTAGCGGCGATATTATCAAGCTGATTGAAGCCAGAAAATAGCGGATTGAAAAAATAATCACATGTAGGGCGTGCCGTGCGCGCCTTAGCCCTCAAGGCGCGCACGGCACGCCCTACAGCAGATGTTCTTATGCCGGGCGAGAGCAAAATCATAACGCCAAAACCGGCATGAAACTTTTTAACTGGATAGCCGTTGAATTGGGTAAAATATAATCAATTTTTGGATTAGTTTATTTAAGTGAAGCCACAATTAGAAAATCTGGTACAGACGCGAATTCCGACCAAACACGGCGAGTTTATCCTGCATTACTACAGCAATACCCTTGATGACAAGGAGCATGTCGCCCTGGTCAAAGGCGATGTTGCCGGTAAGGAAAATGTGCCGGTACGAATCCATTCCGAATGTTTTACCGGCGATGTATTAGGTTCAAGGCGTTGCGATTGCGGCGAACAGCTGGATATGGCGCTGCAAATGATCGATAAAGCCGGTTTCGGCGTATTGATTTATCTGCGTCAGGAAGGACGCGGCATCGGCTTGTTGAAAAAATTGCAGGCTTATAACTTGCAGGATCAAGGCATGGATACGGTTGACGCCAATATCCATCTAGGTCATCTTGCCGACGAAAGGGAATACGGCGTTGCCGCATTAATGCTGGAAAACCTGAACATAAAATCCATAGAATTGATCACCAACAACCCCAAGAAAATAGCAGAGTTGAAAAAACTCGGCATTCATGTAGCAGGCCGTATTCCGGTTGAGGCCGTGGCTCATGACGACAATGTCGGTTATCTAAAAACCAAGGCAAAAAAAATGGCGCACATGCTGTTTGAGTCAAAAAAGAGCTAAATTAGACCTTCCAGGTTTTTACTGGAGCCGCTCCCGGCGGCTCCAGCACTTCTGACCTCCATGGATGGAGGAAATGCCGAGGATTGCCTGGAGCAATCTCGGCCGCCATCCATGGCAGTCGTAAAACCTGGAAGGTCTGAACCTTAGTTACCTTAACACCGTTTCGACCAGTTTCACCCAGTAAGCCGTGCCGACCGGCAATATCTCATCGTTAAAATCATAACGCGGATTATGCAATAAGCAGCCGTTTTCGGAAGAGCCGTTGCCTATCCAAACATAGCAGCCGGGTTTTTCCTGCAACATAAAAGCAAAATCTTCCGAGCCCATGCAAGGGGCCGGTTGACGATCGATACAATCGTCACCGGCTACGGCCATTGCGGCTTGCAGCGCCAACTCCGTTTCAGCTTCTGCATTAAAGGTCACCGGATAGCCCGGATTTTCCGGGTTGAATTTTATCTCGGCGCTAACTTCGAATCCTTCACAAACAGCATTCACCAGTCGCGTAATTTTATCGGCAATGGTTTTTTGCGCTTCACTGCTAAAGCAACGGAACGTGCCTCTTAACAAAACCGATTCCGGTATCGCGTTCCAAGTATTGCCGGCATGAATTTGGGTAATGCTGACCACCGCCGGGTCGATCGGATTAACCGTTCGGCTGACGATAGTCTGCAACGCGGTAACCAGTTGGGCGGAGGCGACTATCGGATCATTGCCCAAATGCGGCATCGCTGCATGAGTTGCCTTTCCGGTGATAATAATTTCAAAGCAGTCGAATGACGCCATCATGGCACCGGATTTAACCGCAAAATGCCCCGGCGGAATATCGGGAAAATTATGCAGGCCAAAAACACAGTCGGCCGGAAATTGTTCAAACAACCCGTCATCTATCATTTGCCGGGCGCCCGCGCGGCCTTCCTCGGCCGGCTGGAAAATGAAATACACCGTGCCATTAAAGTTGCGATGCCCGGCCAGATAACAGGCCGCCCCCAACAACATCGCCGAATGGCCGTCATGCCCACACGCATGCATTTTGCCGTCGTGGCAGGATTTGTGGGCAAAAGTGTTTTGCTCTTGAATAAACAAAGCATCCATATCGGCGCGCAAGGCGATTTTTTTGGCGCCGTTCCCGGCAGAAAGCGTAGCGACAACGCCGGTTTTGCCTAATCCCCGATGAACGTCCAGGCCGAACCCCGCCAACTTATCAGCGATAAATTCAGCCGTGTTCGTTTCCTCAAAAGCGGTTTCAGGAAATCGGTGCAGATGCTGCCGCCACTGGCGCATTTGTACGTGCAGCGGCTGTATATCGTTTGCTATAGGCATTAGAGACTCGCATGAACTTGATGATGTCCCCTATGCTACCGCCAAGTTTTGATAAAAAGTAAGGATTTTTTATCATTTCCACGCCGGATTTAAGTTAACCCCTGATGTTACGCAGTTAGCCGAAGGTGTTGCTCGCGCGACGGTTGTTTGAATAGTGGTCTCGCCCCTAAGGCGAGTTACTTTCTTTTGCTCCGCCGAGGAGCAAAAGAAAGTAACTAGCGTCAAAGTTTAACCGAAACAAAAGTGCAGGTTTTTCAAACCTTCTACGCCGTTTTGTTGATACAGCTGGAAGTAATCGCGCAACGTACGCTCATAAATGCCTACCAGAGAGGCAATTTTGTAGTTAGGCAAGCCGCGGCTTTTTAGCCACAGCGCTTCCAGGCGCCGCCGAACTAACGGGATAGGGTGGGAATGTCTTTCCTTTTTCAAAATGCTTAATGTTTCTGAAGTAAATTCGATATGTATTGTCATAGTAATTCAGTACCAAAGGGTTTAGTTCGTGGATGAATCAATTAAATTAAAAGACAAAAAAGAGGGGGATGAGATTGTTTTGTCCCGCAAATATCATCAATGGAGAACGAAATAGCTTAAACACTAATTTAGTGTTTTGGGATATGTACGAATACTTATTGGGGCCTGTAACGTGGCGACTCTGCGTGATTTGATAGAGGGGTATTCATTGGATAGGCTCCTTGCCGGGATGCATCCCGCGCCGCTATGGACTAAAATAGCCCTGCGTATAATGGCAAGCGGAATGCAAAGAACCGGCTGGTTTAGTGGATCAGTCGGTTTTTTTATGTCCGGGGGCTTCTAGTACGTTAGTTTCATCCGTGTGTGCCATGCGGAAAAAGGTTAATAAACGATGACTGAGGTCGGGTTTAAGTAATCGTTCGACTGTAGCGGTAGTTTTTTGGGTTGTGCTCATGCTTCATCTCTTTGAACGTCTGCTTGCTTATCGGCAGCCACGGTTGCAGGACTGTCAAAAAAAGCGTTCAGCATGGCTTTGGCATCTATCACTTCCAGCCGGATAGCTTGGGCGGCATTGCGAATGGTGCCGGCGTTGAAAGCATCACCACCATCCACATCGATAGCGATTTCAAGCAAGTCGGCAATGGCCGCTGCTCTTTGCAGGGCGGGGTTTAAGCTGTCGTACAATTGGCTGATGTCATCAGCCGTCAGGTGGGGACTCAGTCGGTGGCTAAAGCTTACGGCCAGTGTATTGCGTGTTGCAGGGCTAAACTCCGGCACAGCACGGTTTTGAAGAGTTTGGGTTTGCTCTGGATTTTGAGCGGAATTGTTTTGTGACGTGTTCATGCGGTGACTCCTTGGTAGAGGGAATAGCCGCCAGGCAATATTGAGAGGTATTGGGTGGCGGACTGTATCGGGTTCTCAACACCGGCCAAGGAACCGGCCGACCTTTTAAGGGGTCGCCCTATACAGCCCGCCATAGAATGCAAACAGCACAATGCCGCCTGTGTTTTCGGTGGGCACAAAAAAACCACTGTTAAAAGTGGCCTATTGCGGCCTTGGTTATTCGGGGTTGAGGGCCCGTCTTTCGTTTTTTTGCGAAAGCGGACACAGAATAAACACCAAATAAGCAGAGGTCAAGCGCTGGGTTTGATCAGTGTGCATCGGAATCATTTGCTCCCGAAGTTTTAGGCAATTCAGTATTTTCGTTACATTATCCTGATGCACGATAATTCAGGATTTTGTGCAAACGCCAGAATAGCATCGGCCTTGTTCCTTAAAAGCAATTGAATTTGTCGATTTGAGCAGTTGCCGCGTCTAATCCAAATGACTTTAGGCGGATGTCCATAGAGTGCGCTTTTGTCGTAGAAATCAGAGTCTTTGCTAGCCAAAATATAGCCATGGGCTTTGGCGTAATCCCAAACCTCGCCATCCGATCCGCTGCCCAATCCTATCCGGTCGACATGCGCCGAATCCGGAAAAATATCATCCAAAACGGCAACCGGTTTAGGCGATAGGTTTATCGAATAGCAACCTCAGGAGCTGATAACCAGCGAGTGTTTTTCACGGTCGGCGGCATAGGCAAAGCAAGCCCTGATGTCGTCTTGGGTCAGGTAATCGAAGTCTTCAAGTATTTCCTGTTCAGTCATTCCCGATGCAAAGTATTCAAGAATGTCATAAACAGTAATACGTAAGCCTCGAATGCAGGGTTTTCCGCTTCGTTTACCTGGCTCTATGGTAATGATGTCGTGATAATCAATAGTCATGGCTTCTCCCAATGTCTTCAAGGGTTATGATATAGGTCATTTGCGTGCTGAATAGATTACGCTTGATACGCGGCCTTGATTGGTTTAATGGGACTGTCTGGGACAGACTGAAACATCATTCAATATTCTGCACCTGCTCGCGCATTTGCTCGATCAGTACCTTAAGCTCAATGGCTATTTGGGTCATTTCCTTGTCGGCCGATTTAGAACCCAAGGTATTGGCTTCGCGGTTCAGTTCCTGCATTAAAAAATCCAGCCGTCTGCCGACAGGGTCTTTTTGCTTGAGTACCCGCAACACTTCATTGATATGGGTTTCCAGCCTGTCGAGTTCTTCGCTGATGTCCAGTTTTTGAGCCAGCAGCACCAGCTCCTGCTCCAGCCGGTCAAAATCGGGTTCTGCTACCAGCTCGGTAATCCGGTCTTTTAATTTATTACGAATCAGCAGCAATACTTCCGGCATACGTTTGGTCGCTAAAACGACAAAACCCAGCATTTTGGCGCAACGCTCTTCAATCAATAGCTTAAGTTGTGCGCCTTCTCTCTCCCGTGCTTGCACAAGTTGCGTCAAGGTTTGATCGACAAGGGCTGCGATGCCTAAAGCAAGTTGCTCTTTATCAACATCGGGTTCCTGTTGGACGCCGGGAAATGCCAGCACGTCCAAGGCCGAAAAGGATAAAGGCCCCATCATTTGCTGCTCGATGCCGGATGCGGCGGCAAGCAGTGCAGCGACTGCATCGGTATTAACAACGAAGCTTTGGCCGTTTTTAGCCTGTTTTTTGTAGCTCAATGAGCATTCGACTTTGCCACGGCTGATTTTGGCCGCTATCGCCGAGCGCAAATCGGCTTCAACAAAACGCAGGCGATCCGGTAACCTTAAGCTGATGTCGCAGTATCGGTGATTGACTGAGCGCAACTCGCAGCTTATGGTCAAGTCGCCGATTTCTGTTTCGTTACCGGCAAACGCGGTCATGCTTCTCATCATTTTTCACCTATAATTAACGGGCTTACTTACAACAAACAACGCAATGGCTGAATACTACGATCCGCATACTTATCCCAAAGAGTGGAACTACCTGCAAACCGGCACCATTATAGACCAGTATGTCATTGAACGGGAGTTGGCGCACGGCGGTTTCAGCTCGGTTTACCTGGCCAGGCAAATAGCGGATCAGGTTCAGGTGGCGATCAAGGAATACCTGCCGCGGAAGTTTGCCCACCGAACCTGGAACAATAGGGTTGTCGCCAACAGCGAAGAAGCCGAGGCGCTATTCAAGCGCGGCCGGGTATTGTTCTTTGAAGAAGCCAAGGTTTTGTCGAAGTTAAAACACCCTAATATTGTTGAAGTGATCGGTTTTTTTAAAGCCAACTCCACTGTTTACATGGTGATGACTTATGACTATGGGCTTACTTTGGACAAACTGTTACACAATAAGTCGCTGCCTGTTTCCGAAGATTTTTTATTAACCTTGTTCAACTCGTTATTGGCAGGGTTAGGGCATATTCATAAACAGCAGTTTATTCATCTCGATATTAAGCCTTCCAACATTCTGGTGCGGCCGGGTAACGATGCGTTATTGCTGGATTTCGGCGCGATCCAGAGTTTTCCTAAGTCGCATTTGGGCAAGCAAAGCAAAGTCCTGACCAAAGGCTATTCGCCGATAGAACAGCATGACTTGAGCGCTCAGCTAGGCCCGTGGACGGATATTTACGCGGTGGGGGCAAGTATGCGCAATTGCCTGGAACTGAAAACGCCGGTTCCGGCACAGGATAGGGTAAGGCAGGACACATTGGTTCCCGCGGTCAAGGCGTTTAATAAAAAATTCCCCGAACATCTGTTAAAAGCCATCGACTGGGCAATGGCATTGCAGCCGGAAAATCGCCCGCAATCGGTTGACGAGTTGCAGCAGGCGCTTATTAACGGTTGATCATGGCCGAATTGAACCGCCGGACAGCGCACCGTTCAGGTATACTGTGCGGTTTTCATTTTAGCGGAACAACTATGAGACCAAGCGGACGTAATCCGGATCAACTAAGAGACATTAAATTTACCTGCGGTTTCACCAAGCACGCAGAAGGCTCTGTCCTGGTTGAATTCGGCGATACCCGAGTGCTTTGTACGGCCAGTGTCGACAGGAGCGTCCCGCGTTTTCTTAAAGGCAAAGGCGAAGGCTGGATTACCGCCGAATACGGCATGTTGCCGCGTTCGACCCATACCCGGATGGGCCGGGAAGCCAGCCACGGCAAACAGGGCGGGCGGACGCTGGAAATTCAGCGTTTGATCGGCCGTTCGCTAAGAGCGGCGATTGATTTAAAAGCCTTGGGCGAACATACCATTACCGTCGATTGCGATGTGTTGCAGGCCGATGGCGGAACTCGTACCGCATCGATTACCGGCGGTTTTGTCGCATTGTCGCTGGCGATACAAAAGATGCTCAAGCGCAAACAAATCAAGACCAATCCGCTACACGGGCAGGTTGCCTCGGTTTCCGTAGGTATTTTTAACGGCGTGCCGGTGCTGGACCTGGATTATGCCGAGGACAGCAATGCGGAAACCGATATGAATGTGGTGATGAACGATGCCGCTGCGTTTATTGAAGTGCAGGGCACGGCTGAAGGCCATGCGTTCAGGAAAGAAGAACTGGATGCGATGCTGGCGCTGGCGGGTTCAGGCATCAAGGAATTGCTGGAAAAACAGCGTCAGGCGATAGAAGAGCATAAGTAATTCGTGAGTTAGACCTTCCAGGTAAAAACCTGGAAGATCTGCCTATAAAACCGTCAGGAGAACCCTCAATGACTTTTTCTTCATTACAAAAAATCGTCCTGGCCAGCGGCAACCTCGGCAAGATCAGGGAGATTCAGTCGATATTGTCGGAACACCCGATTGTCCCGCAATCCGAGTTTAATGTTGTCGACGCCGAAGAAACCGGCACTACCTTCGTAGAAAACGCCATTATAAAAGCCAGGAATGCAGCCTTGCATTGCAAGCTTCCGGCAATAGCCGATGATTCGGGCTTGGTCGTTGATGCATTGGATGGCGCGCCGGGCGTGATTTCAGCCCGGTATGCCGGAGTCGGCGCCAGCGACCGGGACAACCTGGACAAGCTGTTGCAAGAACTTGAAGGCGTGCCGGATGAACTGCGCACGGCGCGGTTTATCTGCGTTATGGTGTTTATGGAACACGCCAACGATCCTTGTCCCGTCATTGCCCAAGGTGTTTGGGAAGGCAGGATTTTGACTCATGCGGCCGGCGAAAACGGTTTCGGTTACGATCCGGTATTCTGGGTGCCGAGCCATAATTGCGCGTCGGCGGAATTACCGGCGGCGGTTAAAAACTCACTGAGTCACAGAGGGCAGGCGCTGAAGACCTTGACGGAATTAATCAAAGCCAGGGAAGCTGCCTGATCTGAAGCTCTCGCTTTTGATAATATTTCGATGAACACACTTCTTTTTATCGCAGCCCGATTCAGCAATGCCGTTGCCGGGATCAGCCCGCTCGGCAACGGCATGATCAACGATACTTATCTGGTCGAGACGGCCTCAGCGCCTTTTGTTCTGCAACGCATAAACCGCACGGTTTTTCCGGCGCCTGAACAAATCATGGCGAACCTGACCACGCTTAATCGGCATATCGCGCAAAAAAACAGCGCGTCGGTCAAGCTGCAAATCCCGGAAATTTTAAAGACCGCAAATAACGAATCGCTTTATCGGGACGAAACCGGCGATTGTTGGCGGGCGCTGAGTTTTATCGCCAATAGCGAAAGTATAGAGACCATCGGTACTATCAGCGATGCGGAGCAAGTCGGCTTTGCGCTGGGACATTTCCACCGCTTGATTAGCGATCTCGATCCGCTTCTGTTGCATGACACCTTGCCCGGCTTTCATATAACTCCGCAATATTTAAAGCATTACCATCAGGTAAGGCAGCAGCCGGTTAAAGCTGAAAACCGTTATTGCACTGAATTTATCGCCCGCTTCCAGCCTATTGCCGATGATCTCGAAGCTGCCGGACAGCAGGGTTTATTAGCATTGCGGGTTATTCACGGCGATCCCAAACTGAACAATTTCCTGTTCGATAAACACAGTAAAAAAATCGTTAGCCTTATCGACCTGGACACCGTCAAGCCGGGCCTGGTCCATTACGATATTGGCGATTGCGTGCGTTCTTGCTGCTACATACCGGGACCGGCGGCCGGGTTCGACCTGGATATTTGCATCGCCCTGTTAAAAAGCTACCTGAGCGAAGCCGGCGCATTTTTTACCGAACACGATTATCGCTATTTGTATCCCGCTATCCGGCTGATCCCGTTTGAATTGGGCATCCGCTTTTACACCGATTACCTGCAAGGCAACCTCTATTTTAAGGTGGCGGACCCCGAGCAAAACTTACAACGCGCAATCGGCCAATTCCGCTTATGTGAAAGCATCATGACGCAGGAAGCGGTAATTAAAGACTTGCTCGCACAGTTACTCGCCGGGACATCGGCAATAATTAAAAGCTAATTGTGTTTTGGCGCCTGTAAAATGCAAGCTTAATTATCAAACTCCAAGGAACGATATGATCTTCAATCTTTACCCCGGTTTAGTGCTCACCAACGCCGCGGCAAGGCGTCTGGCGATACTGGCTTTATGCGGCTTGCAAGGCTGTTTTTCGCCGATGGCGCTGGATCATGCGGTCATCGAATACGACAAGACAACCACCGACATTCTGTCCAAACAGCTGCTGCTGAATATTGCCCGTTCCCATCAGCATCAGCCCTTGCATTTCACCGGCGTTGCCAATATTGCCGCGACTTTTAATTTTCAATTCAATGCCGGGGCGACGCCGGCGTTTACCGGCGATACCGGTTCATTGTTGACGCCGGTGTTTGGCGGCACGATGTCAGAGAACCCGACCATCAGCATCGTGCCGATCGAAGGCGAGGAGTTTACCCGCCGTTTGCTGACGCCATTTCAGGAAAACAAACTAACCATGCTGTTGCGGCAGGGTGCCGATGTCGACTTGATCCTGCGCCTGCTGTCCGGCGAGTTGCGGCTTAACGGCGGCAAACAGAGCGGCATTTATTTGAATAAACCCGGCGATGCCGACGGTTACCGGCTGTTCAGGCAAGCCGTACTGCATTTGTCGTCGATCCAGGACAGGCACAAGTTGTTTGTCGAACCGTTGATGTTCGACCGGCATTGGACCTTGCCGGCCGAATCGTTGACAGCGGAACAAATGGCCGCGCTGCAAAAAGAATTCAAGGTCGAATATCAGGCTGAGCGTAAGCAAATTGTATTGAGTAAGCGCATAGCCGGGCATATCCTGTTGACCAATTACGATCCGGCGACCTTGAGCAACGAGGAACGCATCCGTTTGCATGAAGAAGCCGATCAAGGCGCGGCTAACGATGTCGGCGTCGATATCCGGCCCGGCTATCCGGGCGGCGAATGGCCGATACACGGGGTTTTTCGCTTGCGCAGCTTTCATAATGTATTGAATTTTATCGGCCAGTCCATCGGCGACGACCCGGAATACCGCGTAGTCAAACATCCGCAAACACCCGATGTCAGCGAAAACCCGGTTAATACCCTATCCTTGCTGGTCAGCGATAATGAACCGGCGGCCGATCTGAGCGTCAAATTCGGCGAATATTATTATGCATTGCGGCCGGAAACCGGCTATCAATGGAATCGCGAGGGCTTCCGCTTGCTGTACCAGATCTTTCAAATGACAATGACCGACTTGGCGCAGCAGGGCGCGCCGTCCATTACCATTTCCAAATAACCGGAGAGACTTTTGATTGGAAAAAACGACAACGGCATGGTCATGAAATGCGTGGCCTACCAAAACGGCGCCAGCATCGGCGATATAACTATCGAAGACATTAGCGAAGTGCTGAAACGGGAACACACCTTTGTCTGGCTCGGTTTGCATGAGGCAAATGCCGAGCTGTTAGCCAAAATACAGCAGGAATTCGGGCTGCATGACTTGGCTATCGAAGATGCCCACAGGGCGCATCAACGTCCGAAAATCGAGGAATACGGCGAATCGCTGTTCATGGTATTGCATACCGCGCATCTTGCCGAAGACCAGGTCGTGTTCGGCGAAACCCATATTTTCTTCGGGCCGCGTTTTTTGGTGACGGTCAGGCACGGCGCTTCGCGCAGCCACAGCAAAGTCAGGGAGCGTTGCGAGGCGATGCCGCAGCAATTAGCCAAAGGGCCGGGATTTGCGTTGTATTCGATCATGGATTTCATTGTCGATAACTATGTGCCGGTTATCGACGGCTTGCAGGAACGCTTCGAGGTGCTGGAAGAGGCCATCTTTCAATACCGGCCCAGCCGGCAGACCATGGAAGGCCTTTACGAACTGAAACGCGAGTTGTTGCAGCTGGAAAGCGCTATCAACCCGGTCATCGATATTTGCAATGAGTTGATGCGTTTCCACAGCGGCGTCATCCCCAAGGATGTCGGCGTGTATTTCCGCGACATTGCCGACCATATCAAGCGCATCGACCAGGCGATACATGGCATGCGCGAAATGTTGTTCGCGGCGATGCAGGTGCATTTGACCTTTGAAACCGTGCGCCAGAATGAAGTGGTCAAACGCTTGGCCGGCTGGGGCGCGATCCTGGCGATACCGACCATGGTTTTCAGTTGGTACGGCATGAATTTCCGCCACATGCCGGAGCTGGATTGGCAGTACAGCTATCCGGCGGTTGTTGGCGGCGTGACGCTGTGCAGTCTGCTGTTGTATTTACGCCTGAAAAAAGCCGGCTGGCTGTAATTTCTAAATAGGCACACGATGCGTTAGACTATCGCGATGAGCAGCATCGGCCCTTGTCTTGCGGTGAGCGGAGCCGGTGTTTGCGGTTTCCAAGGTTGACTTCAGCTATATTGAAACATACCGCAGCTGGTTTTTCCTGCAAGGCGAAAACCCTTACTCTATATCCAATAATTCCAACAACAATCCAAGAGAATATTCATGACCCGAAAAATCCTGTACTTTTTGACGCCCGGTGAAAACATCAGCCCATTCGATGTCACCCTGGCAGCCGATGCCGGCTTTGATATGGTGGTGCCGCTGACTAAAATTGAAGCCAAGAATATAGCGGCTGTGGTTCAGGATGCTATTTTTTGCCGTCCGCCGAAGCGTTTTAACGATACCGGTATTTTTATCGGCGGACGCGACGTTCATATGGCGACCGATATGTTTCAGAGTGCAAAAAACGCGATGGTTGAACCTTTTGAAGTCGGCGTCTTTGCCGATCCGAACGGCGCTTATACGACTTCTGCAAGCGTCGTCGCGCTGGTTGCGAAGGTGCTTAAAGAGCATCACCACATGGACTTGAGCGGCCGCAACGTCGCCGTATTCGGCACCGGCCCGGTCGGTATCTGCACTGCCATATTGGCGGCCAAGCAAGGTGCGAACGTCAAACTGTGCCAGCTGCTTGCCGATGATGACAGACGGGCGGCGGAAAACTTTTGCCAACGTTATGAAGCTAATGTTAAGTGGGTTTCCGCCCAGACCAACGAAGAAAAAACCAACGAAGTTGCCGACAGTGAAGTGATTATTTGCGCGGCAAGAGCCGGGGTTCGTATTCTTGAGGGTTCATTGAAAAATGCCCAAAAACTGCTGGTTGCAGCGGATACCAATGCGGTTCCTCCCAGCGGTGTGATAGGCATCGGTTTGCATGATTTGGGCGTAGCCGTTGACTATGCTAACGGTAGCTTCCGCAGCATCGGGCCGTTGGCTATCGGCAACCTGAAATACAAGGTTCAGTTCGGCTTGTTCGAACAAATCCAAAAATCCAGCACAGCGGCGCTGATCGATTTTCCTGAAGCTTATGAATTTGCGTTGTCTTTACTTGAGAAACAGGCGTAAGGATTGCTGAAGTCGTTTCTTCTGAGGTAGTCGAAGTACGAACGGCTTCCGTATCAGTCAAGCCTTAGCATTTACGCCAGGAGACGGCCGGATTAACAGGGTTCGGCCGTCTCCTGCCATCAAGCTAATTTTCCCCGGTGTTCAACCGATACCCCACACCCGCCTCAGTCAGTAAATAATGCGGACGGGCCGGATCGGTTTCAATCTTATGCCGCAGTTGCCCCATATAAATTCGCAAGTAGTGACTGTGCTCAATGTAAGCCGCGCCCCAAACTTTTTCCAGCAATTGCCGGTGGGTTACCACGAAACCGGCGTTGCGCGCCAGTACGCAGAGTAAACGGAATTCAATGGGCGTTAAGTGAACTTCCCGCTCGCCGACAAAAACCCGCCGCCGGGTTAATTCTATTTTCAGTTCATCAACCTGGAAACACTCCTGAGCGCCGCCACCGGGCAACTTGGCAACGCGCCTGAGTAAGGCCTTGATCCGCGACATCAGTTCGGCGGTGCTGAACGGTTTAGTCAGGTAATCATCAGCGCCATTGTCCAGCGCCTGGGTAATGTCGCTTTCTTGATCGCGAGCCGAAAGCACTATGATAGGCAACCCGGACCAAGTGCGCAGGCGGCGGATGACGTCTTGACCATCGATGTCCGGCAAGCCTAAGTCAAGAATCAGCACGCTAGGCTGGCGGTTGCGCGCGGCGGCCAATCCATCGCGTCCGCCGGCAACAGCAAGTACCGAATAATCCTGGCTTTCCAGCGCGGTCGTCAGCAACGTTCGAAGCTGTGGATCATCTTCAATCAGCAAAAGTAATGGGCCTGTGGTCTTCATGGAGTCAGCCTTTTTCTTCCGAATCGATAGTAGGCGCGGCTTCCAACACCGGAAGATACAGTTGAAACACCGCTCCGCCTATGTTGCGGTTGGTTGCGTGAATTTTACCGCCGTGAGCTTCGACAATGGCGCGGCAAATGGACAAGCCCAAACCGACGCCGCTTTGCGCGCTTTCTGCGTAAATACGGAAAAACTTGTCGAAAATCTTTTCCTGCAAGTGTTCAGGGATGCCCAAGCCGCTATCCTCCACGGCTATCGACAGGCCGAACGGCGCGGTCTCGACCGAAATGTCGATAGGCAATCCCGGCGGCGAATATTTGTCGGCGTTATCCAGCAAATTCACTATGACTTGTTGCAACAATACCGCATCGACATAAATCAACGCCTGCCCATCCGGCATAACCACATTGACTTGCCGGCTTTTCAGTTTTTTATCGAGACGGCGTAACGCGCTGCCGATAATCTCCTCCGGCGCGTACCACTGCCGATTGAGCACCACTTCGCCCGCTTCCAGCCGGGCCATTTCCAGGATTTTTGTGGTCAGGTCGGACATGCGCTGGGCTTCCTCGCTAATCGCGCCGGCCAGTTTTCTTTTCCTGTCCTCGTCCAATTGCCCCGTATCCGTTTCTAATGTGCTGGCGGCGCAGACGATAGTCGCCAAAGGCGTTCTTAAATCATGGGAAATGCTGCTGAGCAGGGAGTTACGCAGGGATTCCGCCTGCATTTTCAAGGTCGCGTCCTTGGCTTGTTCCGCTAAGCTCGATTTTTCTAAAGCGTGAATGATTTGATCGATGAACGCATCTAAAAGCTGGCGTTGTTCGGGAAGAAAAATTCGGCGCGGATTGACAGACTCCAGCGCCAGCACTCCGACGGTTCCGGTTGAACCGATGAGCGGGATATAAACAGTCGCCGCACCGGGCAAAGCGCCGGTGCTGTTATCCAGCATCTGTCCGTGATTAAAGACCCAACGCGCCACTCCCAACTCGGCTGCTTGCAAGGAAATAGCCGACGGCGGCGCGTCGGGATAGCGTACAAGGCCATTGCTATCGGGAAACAGCAATGTATTGCACGCGCCGAATTCGGCATGAATATGGCGCACGCCAATTTCGATGATTTCTTGCTCCGAGCAGGCCTCGGCCAATTCTTTGCTTAAACGGTAAAGGCTCGACACCCGTTGTTCCCGGTGTTTGGCGATCCGGGCTTGGTAGAGGACATTTTCCGCTAAATTGCTGGTGACTATGCCGACCACCAACATGACCGCCAGCCCAACCAGATTTTCCTGATCGGCAATAGCGAAAGAAAAAATCGGCGGCGCGAAGAAAAACGCGAAGGCAGCCGCGCTGGTCAACGATGCGAGAATAGACGGCCAAAGTCCGAGACGAATGGCCATCAGAAATACGCCCAGCAGGTACACCATCAGGATATTGCCGGACGTCAGCATGTCCCGAAACGGCCAGTCGATTAAGGTTAACAGCAAAGGGAAAGCGATTCCCCAAAGCCAATAGATATTGGGGTATTCGCTAAGCTGACGGTCGGAAGATTTTTCTGTCGATTGACTGATGGATTTCAAGAGAGTCCGCTCCGTATAAAAAATTACTGCATAGTCGCAAAGGCTTTGCTCATGTGTTCCGTGAGCTTGCTGTCATCATCGTAAATGAGCAGCGCTTTGAGCTGCTCCGCTTCCGCGATGCGGGCTGCTTCCTGCTCACCCACACAAAGCAGGGCGGTATCCCAAGCATCCGCCCAAGTCGGATCGTCGTGCATCACGGTGACCGAATGCAATCGGTGGGTCACCGGCCGCCCGGTCTTGGGGTTCAGGATATGGGAATAGCTTTGCCCGTTCTGCTCGAAGAAATTCCGGTAGGTTCCAGCCGTCATAATGGCAATACCCTGTTGTTCCCTGACCTCAATGACTTTCTGGACCGCACGGCTGAAGGGCGTCGGCGTTTCGACGGCAATCCGCCAATTATCGCCGTTGGCTTTGCGGCCTTTGACCATCATTTCCCCGCCTATTTCAACCAGGTAATTCTTGACGCCCAATGCTTCCAGGAGCTTGGCGACCACGCCCACACTGTAACCTTGCGCGATGGAAGACAAATCGATCTTGAGTTTGGGATCTTTCTTCCTGATGCGCTGATTGACCGCATCCACTTCCAGAAGCCTCATGCCGACATGGGGTAACAGCGCATCGATTTCGTGCTCGGTAGGAACCCGGTTTTGGTGACGGGAAAAGCCCCACAGATCGAACAAAGGCTTTACGGTCAGGTCATAGCAGCCGTCCGAGCGGTCATAAACCGTCTGGGCGATGGCCAGCAATTCGGCAATCTCTTGAGACACCGGCAACCAATTGGTTCTCTCCTGTCGGTTAATGCGTGAGATTTCGGAATCTTCGCGGTAGTTGGACATTTGGGCATCGATTTCGGCCAGCGTCGCGGAGACTTCTCGCCGAGTCTCCTCCAACGATGTTGATGTACCGTCTAAAACCAGCTTGATGTGGTAAGTCGTCCCCTGCGCCTCTCCTGACAGCTCGGATTCACCAGCCGGCTTTTGGCAGCCCGGCAGGACAACAGTTATCAGTAATAGCGCAATGAGCCAGTTTATTTTCATCATGTCCTCTCCAAAACAAAAACACTTATTACAGTAGGTGTAAACATTAAAACTGTCCGCCATTGATTAAAAACAGCGTAGCAATACTGGCGAAAAAGCCTAATAAAATGGCCGGCATCCAACGTAAATGCAGGGTAAAGGTGTAGCCTTCGCCTTCTTTCATATGACTTTTCATTAAGCCCAATACATGCAGCGCCGGCGCTGAACCAATCGCTAATAAACTGCCGCCCACGCCCAAGGTCAGGGTTAATAACAGCCATTGTCCGATGGGAAGGTTGGGATGCATATTTAACACGGCGAACATCAAGGTGCCGTTGTCGATAGACGAGGATGACAGGCCAATCAAAATATTGGCGACGGTGGGACTGATTTCGGTAAATAAATAATGCGCCATCGCATCCAAATAACCTAAAAAGCTCAGTGCGCCGACAATCATCATCGCGCCATAGAAAAACAGCAAGGTATCCCAATCGACACCGGCAATACACTTGAAAACATCGAAACCTTTATTCGACTCGCTGGTTTCTTGTGTTTCAGGTATTAAAAAATGGCTCAACTTTTCGGATTTGGTTAAATAATAAGCAAAGAATTGCAGTATCGCTAAACCCAGCATCATGCCCGCTATCGCGGGCATATCGAGAAACACATTCGATAAAACGGTCATGCTGAAGGTGAGGATAAATATAAAAATAACCCGCTTGCTGCCGCGTTTTAAAACAGGCGTTTCTTTGGAAAAGGCAGGCGTTTCTTTAGTAACCGCAAAGTGCATGAGGGCTGCCGGTACGACAAAGTTCACTATACAGGGAATCGTTAAAGCAAAAAACTGGGTGAAATGCAGCGCGTTTTGTTGCCAAACGAAAAAGGTGGAAATGCCGCCTAAAGGACTTATCGTACCGCCTGCATTGGCGGCGACCACGGCATTCAAGCCTGCCAGCCCCACAAATCTAGTGTTACTTTTCCCTATCGTCAATATGATGTATCCCATCAACAAGCCCACCGTCAAACTGCTGATAACCAGGGACAGTAAAAACGCTAACACGCCGGTGATCCAAAATAATTGCCGGTAACTGTACTGTCTATTGGCTAATGCAATGCGCAAGGCGTCGAAAATACCCCGCTCGGTCATCGCATTTAAAAACGTCATCGACACCGTAATAAACAGGAATAATTCCGCATAAGCCGTTAAATTACTTTGGAAAGCGACGGCGACATTTTTTGCTGTCCCGTATTCCACGCTATAAAAAACAAATATGGCAAGCCAGATTAATGCCGAACCTAGTACCATCGGTTTTGCTTTACTCAATTGGTGCAGGTCTTCGGTCATTGCGATGGCATAGGCAAGGACTGTTATTGCAACGGCAAAATAACCGACAAAATGGGTTTTTAAATCCAATTGCTGTGCCGCGTCTTCTGCAAAAGCGGAGCAAGGCAACAGGAAAAGAAATATTAAAACAAAGAAATAACGCCTATTGATGAGGTGAGGAGGTTTTTGCATTTGAACTCGCCTATGATTTTAAACAGTGGAATGTCGTTATCGTTTTTTGCTGTGGTCGGAACAGTGCCGGGGTTTTCGCCGTTCAAATTTGCCGATCAGGGGAAGGCTTTTTATCCTTGGCGAGACGCGGCAAAACAAAGCAAGGAGGAGATGCCTATCTATAAATCCTTCTATTGCGTTTCAACGATGGACTCATACTAGGATTTTTAAGGTAAAGATTTCGTAACGAAATGTTTACTGATAGGGAACAGACTGTTGCATTGATATGGTTTGAATGCAGTTTTGCGGGTATTTGCCCAAGTTGCCGCTCGTTCCCAAGCTCCGGAGACGGTGAAAGTATTATCCAAATCAGTTTAAAAGCTTATTCACCACGAAGGCACGAAGGATACGAAGGATACGAAGTTTTCAACACACTGAGTTTAAACAATTATTTTTCTTCGTGATCTTCGTGCCTTCGTGGTGAATGCTTTTGCTTTTGTTTTAAAACGAATACTTTCACCGTCTCCGGAGCTTGGGAACCAACGCAACTGGCGCAAGATACGCTGAACAGTTACCTTAATTTTTACAATTTTTTTACAGTGTTTTTTATAGCATGTCGTTAATTGCTTGATGACCGGTTTTGCAAAAGCTGTTTTTGAAAATCAATACAGCATCGATTGGGCGGGATTAAGTCAAGCAGGTTGCCTACAAATTTCTTAGGAAACATTTTTATGAATAACACGTTTATTAAAAATGCTTTGATCTTAGTATTGAGCGTCATGGCTCAGTCTGCATTTTCAAACATAGCCCACTCAGCGGATACTCTATCGGATTTGAAGCCCGGAGCGGTCGATAGCGCGGATGCGAACAAATCCGGCCGCTATGCATTGCCTCCCAGTAAGGTCAACCTCGAACCCTGCCAACGGGAGTCGCTACGTCTGCATCCGGGAGTAATTGAGAAACAACGAATGCTGCATCGGCACGGGGATTTCTTGGTGCGATTTCAGATACAGGCGAGTGACGGTTTGGAGTGGTTTACGCTGTGCGACTTGGCAACCGGGAAAATCATTGATGTATTTTGATGGGATTCAATAGCTCGGTTCAGAGCAACCCAAAAATCATTTTTTTACATACTAGCAATCGAATTACAAGCTGAATAAGAGGACAAAATTCATGCATTGGTTAGCCGAATGTCAAAATGCGCTTCAATGGGGCAACAAACTCAGGGACGATCTGCTCAAATCCCGGCATCTGGGCTATCTGGTCTTGCTTGCGGCCATGGTGACCTTGGTTGCCGGGTTGCTGCTGTTCCTGATCGATCCCAATATCAAATCGCTTTTCGACGGCATTTGGTCAGCCTGGGTGACGATGACTCATGTCGGCTTCGGCGACGTGGTCCCGGTTTCTTTTTTCGGGCGTTTGCTGGCGGCGGGATTGATTTTGTTTGGACTGATATTGTTTTCATTGTTTACCGCCGTGGTTTCGGTGGCCCTGATCGGCAGGAATATCCATGCTTTGGAAATGGATGTTCGGCAAGCCGAGCAGGAAGCCGGCCGCATTCAAACCGGAGAAGACAAGATTCTCGATGAGTTGGCCCGATTGCACGAGCGTATGGCGGCGCTGGAGCAACAGTTGTTATCGAATAAAAATTAAGTTCGGTCAGTTCCCTACGCCAATGGCAAAAAGTATAAAAAGCTCGGCTCAGATCCAAGGTTCGGAGAAAGAGCTGTTCTCGCATTCTCTTTATAACATGGCGGAAATGATTGGTGAGACCATACTCAAATGCAGGTGCATCTCTACCGATTGCGACACTTCCGCCATCCATGGCAGTCGTCTTACCTGGAAGGTCTAATCCGAGCGGAGCAACATGGCCGATTTTTACAGGCTCCCGATGCAAATATCACGCAACAACCGAATTCGACGATCTGTGCGCTGTAAAGATGTAGCGCTATTTTTACAGTTTTTTTATAACAACAGCGTTACATTAACCCTTCTAAACATACCTAAAGAGAGGTAACCATGACTTTCATCTACGGCTTGAGCGGCTTGCTCGCATTCGCTTTATTCATTTATCTGCTGGTGGCGTTATTTTACCCGGAGAAATTCTAATGACTGCAAACGGCCTGTTGCAAATCACTTTATATTTTGTCGCCCTGTTGCTGTTGGCTAAGCCATTGGGCGTTTATATGGCGGCAGTGTATGAAAATCGCCCGTTACTTCTTAAGCGCATATTGGGGCCTTTGGAAGCCGGGTTTTATCGCTTGAGCGGCGTTAAGCCGGAACATGAGATGGGCTGGAAAGAATACGCATCCGCCCTGCTCTGGTTTAATCTGTTCGGCGGACTCGCGGTGTTTGCGTTGCAAATGCTGCAAGCCCATTTGCCGCTGAACCCGCAGCAGATGGCTAATGTGACTGTCGATTCGGCATTCAACACCGCGGTCAGTTTTGCCACCAACACCAATTGGCAGGGCTACAGCGGCGAGACGACGATGAGTTACTTGACCCAGATGCTGGGCTTGAGCGTGCAAAACTTCGTCTCGGCGGCTACCGGCATGGCGGTTTTGGTTGCGATGATACGCGGTTTTCAGCGCGCTCATGCGGCCGGCATCGGCAATTTCTGGGCGGACCTGACCCGCGGTACTTTATATATCCTGCTGCCGTTGTCGTTATTGATAGCGGTAGTATTGGTCGGGCAAGGCGTGGTGCAAACCTTCAAACCTTACCAAACCGTGCCGTTGGTTGAGCAAGTCAGCACCGCAACGGAAACTGCGACGCAAACCTTGGCTGTCGGCCCTGCCGCCTCGCAAATCGCGATCAAGCAACTGGGCACCAACGGCGGCGGTTTTTTTAACGTAAATTCGGCACACCCTTTCGAAAACCCAACGCCGCTGTCCAATTTTCTGGAAATGCTGTTACTGATCCTGCTCCCGGCAGCGCTGTGCCACACCTTCGGCACGATGGTCGGCGATCCGCGTCAGGGCTGGGCCATTTTGTCGGCGATGACGCTGGTGCTGGTCAGTCTGCTGTTCGTCACCGTCGGTTATGAGCAAGGCGGCAATCCTGCTCTGGCTGCGCTTGGGGTCGAGCAAAGCATTAGCGCCGACCAGTCCGGCGGCAACATGGAAGGTAAGGAAACGCGGTTCGGCATCGTCAATTCGGTGATATGGGCGACGGCGACGACAGCGGCATCCAACGGTTCGGTCAATTCGATGCATGATTCTTACACGCCGTTGGGCGGCATGATTCCGATGTGGCTGATCCAGTTGGGTGAAGTCATTTTCGGCGGCGTCGGTTCCGGTCTTTACGGCATGCTGATTTTTGTACTGATCGCGGTATTTGTCGCAGGTCTGATGATAGGCCGCACGCCGGAATATCTCGGCAAAAAGATTGAAGCCTTCGAGATAAAAATGGCGGCTATCGTTATTTTAATTCCGGCCTTCTTTATTTTGGGTGGAACATCGTTGGCGATCATGGTGGAGGCGGGGAAATCAGCGGTCGCCAATCCCGGCGCGCATGGGTTCAGCGAAATTCTTTATGCATTCTCCTCGGCGGCGGGCAACAACGGCAGTGCTTTTGCCGGTCTTAGCGCCAACGCCCCGTTTTATAACATCGCTTTGGGCATCACGATGCTGTTCGGGCGTTACGGGATCATTATTCCGGTACTGGCTATTGCCGGTTCATTGGCGGCAAAAAAGACCGTGCCGACTACGGTCGGTACCTTGCCTACGCATACGCCGTTGTTCGTGATGTTGCTTATCGGCACCGTGGTTTTGGTTGGCGCGTTGACTTTCGTTCCCGCGTTGGCGCTGGGGCCGGTGGTCGAGCATTTGGTCATGGTTAATGGGAAATAAACGAGTTCATGGTAGGGCGTGCCGTGCGCGCCTTTCCGGATCTTGAGGCGCGCACGGCACGCCCTACGCTCGCGATGAATACAAATTCAAGCAATAAGAGAGACAATCAATGAGCACAAAAAGTCAAACGCAACAGCTATTTAATAGCGAAATTCTGTGGGATGCGCTAGGCGATACCCTGCGCAAACTGGCGCCGCAACAACAATGGAAAAATCCGGTCATGTTCGTGGTCTATATCGGCAGTTTGCTGACGTCCGGGCTATGGTTGTGGGAGTTATTTTCCGCAGACCGGACGCAAACCGGTTTCATGTTGGCCGTGACCTTTTGGTTGTGGTTCACGGTGTTGTTCGCCAACTTCGCGGAAAGCGTCGCCGAAGGCCGCAGTAAAGCGCAAGCGGCATCATTGCGTAGCGCCAAGCGCGACATCATGGCGAAGAAACTGGATAAACCGGGTTACAGCACCGATTACGCCAAAGTCGCCAGCACCACATTACGGCGCGGCGACATCGTATTGATTGAAGCGGGCGATTTCGTCCCCGCCGATGCCGAAGTTATCGAAGGCGCGGCCAGTGTCGATGAAAGCGCGATCACCGGCGAAAGCGCGCCGGTGATTCGCGAATCGGGCGGCGATTTCAGTTCGATAACCGGCGGTACGCGGGTCTTGTCCGATTGGCTGGTGGCGCGGGTTGTGGTCAATCCCGGCGAAGCCTTCCTGGACCGCATGATCGCGATGGTCGAAAGCGCATCGCGGCAAAAAACGCCTAATGAAATCGCGCTGACTATTTTATTGGTCGCGTTGACGCTGATTTTCCTGCTGACCACCGTGACCCTGCTGCCGTTTTCAATCTACAGCGTGGAAATCGCCAAAGCCGGTACGCCGGTTTCGATCACCGTGCTGGTGGCGTTGCTGGTTTGCCTGATTCCTACCACCATCGGCGGTTTGCTGTCCGCCATCGGTGTTGCGGGTATCGGCCGGATGATGCAGAAAAACGTTATCGCTACTTCGGGCAGGGCCATTGAAGCGGCCGGCGATGTCGATGTGTTGCTGCTGGATAAAACCGGTACGATTACCCTGGGCAACCGTCAAGCTTCGGCATTTTTACCGATCGGTTTGGTCAGTGAAAAAGAATTGGCCGATGCAGCGCAACTGGCGACACTGGCCGATGAAACCCCGGAAGGCCGCAGTATCATTATTCTTGCCAAGCAGAAGTTCTCGATCAGGGAGCGCAATATTCACGATCTGGATGCTACGTTTGTCGCCTTTAGCGCGCAAACCCGTATGAGCGGCATCAATATCGGCGAGCGCCAAATCCGTAAAGGCGCTGTCGATGCGATACGCGGCTATGTGGAAAGCCAAGGTGCAAAATTTCCCGAGGAAGCTGTACGAGTCGCCGATATTGTCGCGCGCCGGGGCAGTACGCCGCTGTTGGTTGTCGACGGCGGCCAAGTGTTGGGTGTTATCGAGCTGAAAGACACGGTCAAAGGCGGCATCAAGGAGCGTTTTGTCGAGCTGCGTAATATGGGCATCAAAACGATCATGATCACCGGCGATAACCGGCTGACGGCGGCGGCGATTGCAGCCGAAGCGGGCGTCGACGACTTTTTGGCCGAGGCGACGCCGGAAGCCAAGCTCAAGCTAATCCGCGAACAACAAGCCGAAGGCCGATTGGTGGCGATGACCGGCGACGGCACCAACGACGCCCCGGCTTTGGCCCAGGCCGATGTGGCGGTGGCGATGAATTCGGGTACCCAGGCGGCCAAAGAGGCCGGTAATATGGTCGATCTCGACTCCAACCCCACCAAATTGATCGAAATCGTTGAAACCGGCAAGCAAATGCTGATGACGCGCGGCGCGTTGACCACGTTTAGTCTGGCTAACGACTTGGCGAAGTATTTCGCCATCGTTCCGGCCGCGTTCGCCAGCACTTATCCGCAACTGGGCGCACTTAATATCATGGGGCTGAGCAGCCCTGACAACGCGATACTTTCGGCGGTTATTTTTAATGCGTTGGTTATCGTCGCGTTGATTCCGTTGGCCTTGAAAGGCGTGACTTACCGGCCGCAAAATGCGGAGACATTGCTGCGCAATAACTTGCTGGTTTACGGCGTCGGCGGCGTTATCGTGCCGTTTATAGGGATTAAGTTGATCGATCTTGGTTTAACGGCGTTATCGTTTTAATTTAGAAAGTAGGGTGCGCATCGCGCACGAAGTCGGACGGGGCATGTTGTCCCGTTCGAAACGTTTATATTCGCTAAGTGTCACTACCTAGCTAAGACATTACAAAAAAACCTTAGGTATCCCGTACCTAAGGTAATACGTTACAGCTATTCCGTTTACCGTAGCCAATAACTCCAAATTTGAAGGAGATAAAAATGATCGCATTAAGACAAATCCAATCCATAGAAGGCGATGTGATGACCGTCAAGTTACCGTCCGAATTTAAACATTACCAGCAGGCGGAAATCATCGTTCTGCCTGTGGAAGACAGTCTCAAGAAACCCGATACCGAAGCGTTTATCCAACGTTTTGCCGGGGCGATTCCCGATTTTCCGGAGTTAGACACACTGTTGCCGGAAACTCGGGAAGAGTGGGAATGATGTATTTATTAGATACCAACACTTGCATTGCTTTCCTGAAAAATAATCCGGCGGTTATCGCAAAAATAAGAGCGGTAGGCATGGAAAAGTTAATGCTCTGCTCAGTAGTAAAAGCGGAACTTTGGTTTGGTGCGTGCAAAAGCGAACGGATAACGGCCAATCAGGCCTTGTTAAAAGAATTTTTCGCTGAGCTTCCAAGCGCGTCTTTTGATGATAATGCGGTAACGCATTACGGTGAAATCCGGGCTTTGCTAACGAAAACAGGCAAACCTATTGGCGCCAATGATCTATTGATTGCCGCAACGGCCAGAGCTAATCGAGTTACTTTAGTGACCCATAACACCAAGGAATTTATCCGCGTTCCGGATTTACTGATTGAGGATTGGTTAGACGTATGAAGATGACTTTAGATAACCAGGACATTGTGATCCGTATCCCCAAGGATTCAATGTCGCAAACCGCATTGGTTAATTTCCTTGATTACGTCGAGTTGATGATGCTGAATCAAAACAGCCGGTTAACGCAAGAACAAGCCGACGACTTGGACAGGGAAATCGATAGCAGCGTTTGGCAATCGCTACGCGGCAAAGTTTTGAAGTAGGTTTTCGTGTCTTTCACTGTCGTCGATAGCAATATTATTTTTTTCTTTAATTAAAGGAGTCGCCAATGACCACCCAAATCAAACCAGCAATCGTCATGCTGCTGCTTTTTACCGCACTGACCGGCATCGCCTATCCGTTGGCGGTCACTCTGGTCGCGCAAACAGTGTTCCCGAATCAGGCCAACGGCAGTTTGCTTGGCAATACCGAACAGCCGCTCGGATCCGAATTAATCGGTCAAGCGTTTAGCAGTCCCGAATATTTTTGGGGACGGCCTTCGGCTACGTCGCCTGCTGCCTATAACGGCGGCGCATCCAGCGGTTCCAACCAAGGCCCTATCAATCCGGCACTGATCGACGCCGTTCAAGCGCGCGTCAAAGCGTTACGCGATGCCGATCCTAGCCATCTGGAAGCGGTGCCGGTAGATTTGGTAACCGCTTCGGCCAGCGGGCTTGATCCTCATATCAGCTCTGCGGCCGCAGCTTATCAAATCAGCCGTGTTGCCAAAGCCAGACAGATGTCGCCAGATAACGTGCGTGAACTGGTTGAGCGTTATACACAAGCGCGGCAGTGGGGCGTTTTGGGCGAACCTCGGGTTAATGTGCTGAAATTGAATCTAGCGTTGGACGAACAGCTTAAATAAACATTGTTCAAATAACGGGCCTACTTATGACCGATACACGACCAGACCCTGACGCCCTGCTGGCCCGCGTAGAACTTGAGGAAAACCGCCGCCGACGCGGACGGCTCAAAGTCTTCTTCGGCGCCGCAGCCGGTGTCGGCAAAACCTATGCGATGTTATTGGCGGCCAAAGCCAAGCGGGCTGAAGGCGTCGACGTGGCGGTCGGGCTGGTGGAAACGCATGAGCGGCAAGAAACCGTCGCTGTACTAAAAGGCCTGGAGGTACTGCCGCCCAAGCTGGTGTCGCACCGGGGTACGGTGCTGCGCGAATTCGACCTGGACGGCGCGCTGAAACGCTGCCCGGCCCTGATCCTGGTCGATGAACTGGCGCACAGCAACGCGCCCGGTTGCCGCCATCCCAAACGTTGGCAGGATGTCGAAGAATTACTCCATGCCGGCATCGACGTGTACAGCACGCTGAATGTCCAACATTTGGCAAGCCTCAACGACGATGTCAGTCAGGTCACCGGCGTGCAGGTTAAAGAAACCGTGCCGGATACAATATTTGAGCTGGCCGATGAAGTTGAATTGATCGACCTGCCGCCCGATGAGTTATTGCTGCGGCTCAAGGAAGGCAAAGTTTATCTGCCGCAACAGGCGGAGCGAGCGATGCGCAACTTCTTCCGCAAAGGCAACCTGATTGCGTTGCGCGAACTATCTCTACGTTTGACCGCCGACCGGGTCGACGCGCAGATGCAGGATTACCGGGAAAATCATGCGATCAGCGATGTCTGGCCGGTCGGCGACCGGATACTGGTCTGTATCGGCCCCAATGCGATTGCCGAGCGGCTGGTGCGTGCTGCCAAGCGGCTCGCGACCAGTCTTCATGCGCAATGGATCGTGACCTATGTGGAAACGCCGGAACTGCAACGCCTGCCCGCCGAACGCCGCGACGAGGTGCTGCGGGTCTTGCGTTTTGCCGAGCAGCTGGGCGCGGAAACGGCGACTTTGTCCGGTCCGGACATGAGCAAGGAAATCCTGGGTTTCGCCAAAAGCCGCAATATCACCAAAATCGTGATGGGTAAACCCAGCCGCCGTGGCTGGAAGCGTTGGTTGCTGGGTTCGGTCGTCGATACGTTGATCACCGAAGCCCATAACATCAACGTCTATTTGCTGGGCAGCCCGCGCGGTAAAGGCGGCGGCGACCAAAAAACGGCTAAGGAAATGCCGCTGACAAAAGTGTTGAGTCCCAATTATCCTTGGGGACGCGCCAAACGGCGCTGGTTAAATTGGGGCTGGGCGGTGAGCATGACCGGCTGCACGAGTTTAATGGCCTGGCTAATGTCAGGGAAATTCGAGTTGGCGAATCTGGTCATGGTTTATTTGCTGGGCGTGGTGTTCATGGCCGCCCGTTTCGGCCGAGAAGCCTCCGTTTTGACCTCGGTGCTGAGCGTTGCCGCATTCGATTTTCTGTTTGTCAATCCGGTTCATACCTTCGCGGTCGCGGATGTCCAATATTTAGTGACGTTCATCATTATGTTGCTGGTGGGGCTGATTATCAGCCACCTGACCAGCAATATGCGCTCTCAAGCCAAAGTTGCCGCGCACCGGGAACGCCGGGCTAACGTTCTTTACGCGCTAAGTGAAGATCTGGCAATCAGCCGTACCGTAGCGGAAACCGCCAGGGTTGCCGCGCGGCATATTCAGGAAGAGTTCGGCGGCGCCAGCGTGCTGCTGTTTCCCGACGACGACGGCCGTATCGTCTATCCTTTCGGTCCGCCAGCCCAAGAATCCCTGCGCAATTGCGATCTCAGCGTGGCGCAGTGGGTTTTCGATCACGGCCAGATAGCCGGACAAGGCACCGACACCTTGCCCGGAGCAGACGCGGTGTATTTTCCGATGTCCGGTTTTCGCGGCGTGATCGGCGTTCTGGTGTTGCGCGCGGCCAATCTGCGCCGGGTATTCCTGCCCGAACAGCGCCGATTATTGGATACCTTTATCAGCCAGATTGCCCAAACCATTGAACGGGTGCGTTTCGCCGACGAGGCGCAGCAAACGCAATTGCGGATGGAGTCGGAGACCTTGCGCAACTCGCTGCTCAGCGCGATTTCGCATGATCTGCGCACACCGTTGGCATCGATTGTCGGCGCGGCCAGTACCTTGGTCGAAGAGGATGCCCAGCTTGATGCGTCGGATCGGAAAGAGTTGAGCCTGACCATTTACGACGAAGCGCTACGCATGTCGAACCTGACCAATAATATCCTGGACATGGCGCGGCTGGATGCGGGGCAGGCATCGTTGAACCGGCAATGGTATCTGTTGGATGAAATTATCGGCGGAACCATGACGCGAATGCAGAAGCGGCTTAAAGCGCGCGCCGTCCGCGTCAAACTGCCTGAGGAACTGTGTTTGGTGAATGTCGATGCGGTGCTGATCGAACAAGTGTTGGTCAACCTGTTGGAAAATGCCTGCAAATATACCCCGGCTGGCAGCCCTATCGACATCATCGCCGAACTTTCCGCCCATATGCTAAAGGTCACGGTAGCGGATCGCGGCCCCGGCATACCGCACGGAGAAGAGGAAAAACTGTTCGATAAATTCTACCGGCTGCATCGCGAAGGCACGCAAAGCGGCGTCGGCTTGGGTTTGGCTATTTGCAAAGCCATCGTTATGGCGCATGGCGGCGTTATCGGCGCGATCAACCGGCAAGGCGGCGGGGCGCAATTCTTTTTCCTGCTGCCGGTCGACGAAGCGCCGCCGCAACTGGCAGCGGAGCCGGTGCAAGATGAATAACGTCAAACCGGTCATTGTGATTATCGAGGACGATCCGCAAATCTGCCGGTTTTTGCGTACCAGTTTGAGCGTGCAGGGATTTCAGGTGATTGAGGCAGGAACCGGCGAACGGGGTTTAGTGGAAATCGGCACCCGCAAACCGGAGCTGGTCATCCTCGATTTGGGCTTGCCGGGCATGGACGGCATCGCGGTGATCGGCAAGGTGCGCGAATGGTCCGCGGTGCCGATTATCGTGCTGTCGGCCCGAAGCCAGGAAAGCAACAAAATAGCCGCGTTGGATGCCGGCGCGGACGATTACCTGACCAAGCCGTTCAGCATCGGCGAGCTGTTGGCGCGCATCCGCGTATCGCTACGCCATGCCGCCCAGCTTGCAGGAGACAGCGTCGAAACGCTGTTTAGTGTTGGCGAGTTGCGGGTCGATTTAGCCCGGCGTAGCGTGTATATCGGCGACCGGGAAATTCACCTGACGCCAATCGAGTACCGGCTATTGAATGTATTGATCCACAATGCCGGCAAAGTGCTGACGCACCGGCAGTTACTGCTGGACGTTTGGGGGCCGGCTTATGTCGAACATGCCCATTATGTGCGGATTTACATGGGGCAATTGCGGCGCAAGCTCGAAACCGATCCGGCACAGCCCAGGTATTTGCTGACCGAGGCCGGGGTTGGGTATCGGTTGGCGGGCGGGGAATGAGTCCGGTATACATCGCGGCTCTCTATCCAGTTGATCTCATGGCGTCGCGCCAAAAGCACAGTCCATAAAATCTGTGGATAACCCTGTCTTTAATTTGCCGCAAATCCTTTTAACTGCTCTTAACTTCTGGAGTGAAGTTAAATCGACCAAAAATTGACCGGACAATAAGGCCTTTTAAGCTGGCAGAGTTCTCTAGCATCGTCCTATGATGTACAATGCGAGCACTTGCCTAGTGTGGGGCTAAATTTACGGCAGTTCTAAACCGGATCAGTGAGGAATTGCATTTAAAAAGATTTATTAGTGTCTCTCCCGACGATCTCTAAACAGGTTATGTTGACAGGCTCTACAATCTAACAATCGTTAAAGGAAACATAAATGAAACAGCTTGTTCCGGTCTCTACCCTTACTGCCAAGCCTGTTGGGCGGGACATGATGAAGGAAAAAGATGAAGTTGCCAGCTTGCCCGGTTTATCGGCGGCAGATTACATAGGGTATTACAGCACATTGATTTCATACTAGCATGTCCGACTTAGTAGCTATGAAATCGCCATTAATCTCTTTATTATTGCCCACGCGCGGGCGCCCGGCTTTGGTCGACAGGCTGTTCAAAAGCATTAGCGAAACAACCACGCATCTCGATCGGGTCGAAGTTATATTATATGTCGACGACGATGACACCGAGAGCCATCATCTGGGCAGCGAAGATATACATGTAGTGCGGATTATCGGTCCGGCCTTATCCATGGGCGGATATAACAGCGCCTGTCTGGCAAAGTCGCAAGGCGACATCATTATCCTCGTTAACGATGATATGGTGATCGGAACTCCCGGCTGGGATGAGAAGATCGCCGAACTGGATGCGAACATTCCAGACAAAATTTACCTGGCTTACGGTAACGATCTTTTTAAAAAAGGCAATCTTTGCACGTTCCCGATTATCTCGCGGCGCACCTGCGAACTATTGGTAGAGCCTTATCCGAAGGAATATCAAGGTGCATTCATTGATTTCCATCTGTTCGATATTTTCAAGCGGTTGCAACAGGCCGGATTCGACCGCATTCATTACATGAGCGATGTTGTCTTCGAACATTTGCATCATCGAACCGGAAAGGCCCCTTTTGATGAAACTTACGGAAAGCGGGGACGCTTTGCCGACGATCCGGCTTTTCTTGGCCTTATTGAGTCCCGTCGCGCATCGGCAGGCCGCCTGTTACGGGATTTGCGCGGCGATGACCAGCCTTCCGGGCACGTCCCAGCCATCCGCTCGACGAAACTATCCTACAGCAGTTTGTTTAGCGCAATCGTATCCTTTTCCAAAGCCTTGCTAATGGATACCGAGCTGCCTTTGCGCTGGCGTACTTACCTGTGGGTATGGTTCATCGGCCGCTATATGGCCGGACGGGGCTTGTTACGGCCATTTGTCCATTAACGGATCCAGCGTACAATTTTTCAACACTTGAAGGAATAGATACATGACAAATAACAATAAACCGTCTGTACTTGGCATTATCGGAGGCAGCGGTGTTTATGATATTGAAGGCTTGAGCAACAAGCGCTGGGAGCGAGTGAATTCGCCTTTTGGCGAAACCTCCGATGAACTGTTGTTCGGCGAGTTGGATGGCCAGCAAATGGTGTTTTTGCCACGGCATGGACGCGGACATCTCATTCCGCCGACAGAGATTAACTTCCGCGCCAACATTGATGCGTTGAAACGGGCCGGCGTGACCGACGTGATTTCAGTCAGCGCCGTAGGTTCATTGCGCGAAAACTTGCGTCCCGGCATGTTCGTGATTGTCGACCAATTCATTGACCGGACGTTTGCCCGCGAAAAAAGTTTTTTCAGTAAAGGCTTAGTCGCTCATGTTTCCATGGCGCACCCGGTTTGCAGCCGACTCGGCGATCATATTGAAGTAGCCGCCCGTGAGACCGGGATTGAAGTTGCCCGCGGCGGCACTTACCTGGTCATGGAAGGACCGCAATTTTCCAGTTTGGCCGAATCGGAGCTATATCGAAGCTGGAACTGCGATGTGATCGGCATGACCAATATGCCTGAAGCCAAGTTAGCGCGGGAAGCCGAGCTTTGCTATGCAACAGTAGCGATGGTAACCGATTTCGATTGCTGGCACCCTAATCATGATGATGTGACAGTAGAAGCAATTGTTAAGGTGCTGCTCGGCAATGCGGATAACGCCCGCAGCATGGTCAAAAAAGTCGCGCCCCTGGTACATGCGGACACGACAGCGGCAGCTTGCAGCTGTCGCAGCGCGCTCCAACATGCATTAATCACCGGCCCCGATGCAAGAGACCCGGAGATGGTGAAGCGTCTTGATGCCGTTGCCGGCCGCGTTCTAGGGTGATATTCCCATCGCCCATCAAAATTCGGCGCTTTTGTCCCCTCTCCTGCCGGCCGACTGCATAGACAGGAAATGATCCAGTCATTTCCCTGCATTGACTTCCATGGATGGAGGAAATGCCGCAAGATTGCCTGGAGCAATCGCGGCCGCCACGTCCTTGTGGCTTAGCAGAGAGAGTTGATTTTAAAAACCGAATTTTGATGTGCGGACACTATAAACGCCAAGCTTTAACCAAATCTTTACTCAGCCTCGCCAAACAGCCCTGAGACTTTCAATCATCCACATAAAGCCCATAAAGTTTATTCAAAAAGGAAAGCAGCAATGCCAATAAAATCACGTATCCGCACCGTTCCCCATTACCCTAAACAAGGCGTGATGTTTCGGGACATCACAACACTATTGAAAGACCCGGTAGGCTTTCGAGTCACCATCAATGAACTGGTTAATCGCTATACCGGGGTAAAAATCGACCGGGTTGCCGGTATTGAAGCGCGCGGTTTCATTATCGGTTCGGCACTGGCCTACCAATTAGGCGTGGGCTTTGTACCGGTACGCAAAAAAGGTAAGCTCCCGGCGGAAACAGTCGGTCACGACTATGAACTTGAATACGGCACCGACCGCATTGAGATACATGTGGATGCGGTATCCGCAGGCGAAAAAGTATTGCTTATCGATGACTTAATAGCCACTGGCGGCACCGCCGAAGCGGCGTGCAAACTGATTGAGAACATGGGCGGCGAGATAGTGGAATGCTCTTTCGTGATCGACTTGCCCGACCTTGGCGGTCGCGCCCGACTGGAAAAACTTGGGCACAAAGTGTTTGCCCTGTGTGAATTTGAAGGCGATTGAGGATAGTGCAATGAGTAATGAAAGTCAGGCAGTAGAAACGCTTAGATGGGTTGATGGCCGCCTTGAGATGATCGATCAAAGAGTGCTGCCGGCACACTTTGAATATTTGCCTTATCGTTCTGCCGCCGAAGTTGCGGAGGGTATCCGTTCAATGGTGGTTCGCGGTGCGCCTGCTATCGGTTGTGCGGCTGCTTACGGCGTGGCGCTGGAGGCGATGGCTTTGCGTCAGGAAAACCGCGAAACATTCGTTTCGGGCGTGGAAAAAGGCTTTGAGGTGCTGGCTGCAAGCCGACCTACGGCGGTAAATCTGTTCTGGGCGCTGAAACGGATGCGCGGCGTATGGGATGCTGCTAAACAGGACACGATTGATGAAATTGTTGACCGTTTACTTGCGGAAGCCCATGAAATATCGGCTGAGGATGTTCGCATCAACCGCGCTATGGGCGCTTACGGCGCGGCCTTGTTAGCGGACGGCTCACGCGTGCTGACCCACTGCAATGCAGGCGCTTTGGCAACTGCTGGACATGGAACGGCTCTAGGCGTGTTTCGTTCAGCCGTGGAAGCCGGTAAGCGTATTTCGGTTATCGCCGATGAGACCCGGCCTTTTTTACAGGGTGCGCGGCTTACGGCTTGGGAGATGGTACAGGAGAAAATCCCGGTTACCCTGATTACCGACAATATGGCCGGTCATTTAATGAGCCGGGGCGAAATCGATGCGGTGGTAGTCGGCACCGATCGCGTTGCGGCCAATGGGGACGTGGCAAACAAAATCGGCACCTACATGGTGGCGGTGTTGGCGCATCGTCACGGCATTCCGTTTTATGTCGCCTGCCCGCTGTCCACTATCGATTTGGCTATACCGGACGGCGCGGCTATTCCAATCGAGGAGCGGGCTGCCGATGAGGTGACCGGATTCAGGGAGTGCCAGTGGGCTGCGCAGGGCGTTCAAGTCCGCAATCCGGCTTTCGATGTTACCCCGGCAGAGTTGGTTACCGGCCTGATTACCGAAAAAGGTGTGGTAAACCAGCCGAACCGCGAAAATATCGCCGCGCTATTTGCTTCCTGAGCCGGCTTGTCAATGTCCAGCTCTTCTACAAAACGGCCTGCGTTGTTTCTCGATCGGGACGGCGTCATCAATGTCGAGACCAACTACGTCTACCGTATTGATGACTTCGTCTTTATCGATGGCATATTCGAACTTTGCCGCAATGCCATGGCAAGGAACATGGCGGTCGTGGTAGTGACTAACCAGGCAGGAATCGGTCGCGGTTTTTATACCGAAGCCCAGTTCCATGAGTTGTCGGACTGGATGTGCGAGCGTTTCGCCAGTGAAGGCGTCACCATTGACGGCGTCTATTACTGCCCATACCATGCCGAGTTCGGTATCGGAAAATACAAGGCCGATTCTTTCGACCGCAAGCCCAATCCAGGGATGATCCTGCGGGCTCGGGATGAGCTGGGGCTTGTGCTTGAGAGTTCCATCCTGGTAGGCGACAAGGCGTCGGATATTGCTGCGGCCAGGGCGGCAAACCTGGGTACCGCCGTATTGCTGGCGCCGGCGCATATTAGCATTTCACCGAAACCGGATTTGCAAGCCGACTCCGTGCCTGCCATTAATGACCTGTTGTTTGCCCAGCGTTAACCTGTCGGCAGATCGTCTTGTGAGAGAAATAAATGACTGAAAATTCATATGATTATTTGATAGTTGGCGCCGGCATTGTCGGTTTGACCGTTGCCCACGAGCTTAAAACGCGATTCCCATCCGCGCGGATCGGTGTTATCGATAAAGAAGCTAACGCCGGTATACATGCGAGCGGACGTAACAGCGGCGTATTGCATAGCGGTATCTACTACAGCAGCGACACGCTCAAGGCCAAAGTTTGCGCCGAAGGCGCCAGGCGGATGATGGATTTTGCATCTGAACACGGTATTCCGTGCTCGAAGTTCGGCAAAGTCATCGTCGCCACCTCCGACAAAGATCTGCCGACTGTCGAGCGGCTTTTGCGCAATGCCAGCGACAACGGCATACGTTCCTGGCGCATTGACGAACAACAGCTGGCCGAGCTCGAACCTTATGCCGCGCGGGGACCCGCGGCTATTTACTCGCCGGACACCGCAGTGATTGACAGTCGCGCAGTGGTCAATAAACTGACCGTTTTACTTGAGCAACAAGGCGTACAGTTTCTATGGCGGCACGGCTTTAAAAAACTGGGACAGCCCGGCGAGATAGTGACCGATCAAGGCACACTATCTTACGGCTATCTGTTCAATTGCGCCGGAGCCTACGCCGACGTCGTCGCTAAAAGTTTCGGATTGGCCGGCGAGTACGCCTTGGTGCCTTTCAAGGGCATTTACTGGAAGCTTCGGCCGGAAGCGGAACATCTCGTACGCGCCAATATCTACCCCGTGCCGGATATAGAACTCCCTTTTCTAGGCGTCCATTTAACCCGGGTCATTAGCGGCGACGTGTATGTCGGGCCAACCGCGATTCCCGCATTAGGCAGGGAAAATTACGGATTAATTGAAGGTATTAAACCGCTGGAAGCCATGGAGGTCGGTTATCGATTAGCTGGAATGTATCTCGCCAATCGGCACAACTTCAGGAATATGGCGCATCTGGAGCTATCCAAGTACTTGAAGCACAATTTTCTTGCCGCGGCGCAACGGCTTTTGCCGTCCATTACTTCCGAGGACATGATTCCAACGCCGAAAGCCGGCATTCGTCCGCAGCTGGTAAACCTGCGTGAGGGGAAACTGGAGATGGATTACATTTTTCAGCATACCGACCGTTCTACACACGTACTCAATGCGATTTCTCCTGCTTTCACCAGCTCATTCGCGTTCGCGGAGATGATTGTAAATAACAGCAATGTGGCTTAAACCTCAACTGACGTGAACGCTCTACCGATTTGATTGCCGAATTATGATTATTGGCGGCAAAAATCGATCTTCATAGAGCAGTTCATCGAGCTGTTTTTCTATTTTGAAATAACGCTCTGATTTATCTGTTCATATCACAACCGATATAGCGGCTCCAGTTTGTCATCGTCGGTAGCCGCTATTTTTTCCCTGGCTTTATTTTCAGCAAACGCCTGAAACAGCTTTTTGCCCAGCCATTGCTCCGGCGTCTTGCCATACAAAACTTGGTTCAGACTCAGGATTTCATCCCTTAACCTTGCATCGCTTAGCTCGGCGATAGCACCCAGGCTCGTCGCACCAAATTTTTGCCGTCCCCAAGCCAGCAAAGCATCCTTGGCGGCCACAGCATTGTTATCGGCACAGGCTTTTTTCAGGCTTTTTACACTATCCTCCAAACGTATTTCCCGATCGTTTTTTTCCGCAACCGGCTGTTTAGCCGGACGTTTAACCAGGAAATAAGCCAATGTCGCCAACCAACCCGAGGCCAGGAACGCCGAAATCCACAACCAGATATTTTGCTGTTGCGGCTGGCCGATAATCGGAGTTGTTTGTTCGGCTTTTTGCGCCTGTACCACCGGCGCTACAGGCGCAACCGGCTCCGGCAGCGATCCCGCCGCTTCAAGCGCCGTGATGGTGGTTTCCGGAATCTTGGCGATTTCCATTTTTTGGCTTTGAGTGTTAAACCAAGAAATTTCTATCGCCGGAAGTTTATAAAAGCCCGCTTTTGATGGGATTATGGCTATTTTTTCTTCCCGGAATGCAATCAAACCTTCCGGCTTTTTCTGTTCGCGCAATACCGGCTGATCGGGATAGGTTTTCAGCTGATCATCAATTTTGCCGGCATTTAACTCAGGCAATTGACCGACGGTTGTGCCTTTAGCCAACAGCGTCAAGGTCCGGGTTAACGGTTCGCCGACTTTCATTTGCTGGTTATCGCCGGACCATTCTTCCTTTAAAACCAGTTGTTCCGCTGAAAGCCAGTGCTTTCCGGTAAAAGTCGCCGGAGCGGGTTTTACATCCAGCGTTACGGGCTTGGATAAGATCTTCTTGGTTCGGGTCATCCGGGAACTGAAAAAGCCGTTGAAATTAGGACGCGTATTTGCCACGACCTCGGCGGTTAGGACCAGAGGCTTGATGGTAATAGAACCGCTTTTTTGCGGAAAAATCGCATACTTACGCTCAGTGACCAAGTAATTCACATCATCGATCTGGGTATTGTAATGGCTGTCATCGCCCAATTTTTCAATCACTGCATCGCCCAATTCCGGCTCACTCAAACCTGCCTGAGCAATTTCGATCTTTGTATATAAGCGCACGGTATAGAGAACTTGGGATTGAACATAAGTGCTTTGCGGATTCGCTTCAACTTCCAGGAACAAATCATCGTCGGTATTCACTGCTTTATTCGCGGTTGTCTGAATCACCTGGATGCTTGCCGACTGGCTGACATCATCACCGAACTTGACCGACGGAACAACCAAATTGCCGGGATGTTTAGCCATCACGTTAATAGTCCACTGAATGGTCTTGCTGGACTGGCCGTTAATCCATGACGAATTACTGCTCTGGCTTTGGCCGAGTATGTCGAAATCCTGTTCCAGTGGGCCGAAATCAGGATCGTTATCCGGCGTTTCGTCGGCGCTAAAAATGATTTGGAAAGATTCGTCCAGACTGACCGGGTTGCGATCGAACGACACAGTGATTTGTGCCGCGAATACATTGGCAAAGTTCAACAGCAACAAAAGAAAAATTAATTTTTTGATCGTATTCATGTTCATCATTTAGATTAATCAAGATTCCAGGCGTCTATAAACGGCTGATAAAAGCTCAAATCCTGTACCGTAGCGCCCCTTTGGCCAACTAAAGCGGACGCGAACGCTTGCGCCCGCTCCATCGTCAGTTGCAACGGCCAGTTATGCTGCATGCCCAGCAGCAGGACCGCCGCAAACGCATCGCCGGCGCCCACGGTATCAATTACGGCCAAATCGGCCGTCGGCGCAACGTCAATAAATTCATCGGTTTGAGTGATTGCCTTAGCGCCCAAGCTACCGCAAGTAACGACCAGGACTTCCAGCTGATGTTGATTCAGGAACAAACGCATTGTCTCCTGCAATGTATTTTGCGGCTGCGCCAAGTGTATTAACTCATCGTGATTCAGTTTGACCCAGTGCGCATTGCCGAGCCACTGATTAACCGTTTCTTTATGCCACCAGGGCTCTCTCAAATTGACATCGATAAAAACTTTGCCCTGGTGACGCGCCGTTAAATTTTGCAGCGCCGATTCGGAGCTACGGCTACGCAAGGCCAAAGTGCCGTGATAAATAACGCTATAGTGCCGGTCTTTATCCGGTTGCTTCGGATCAATAAAATCATAGGCTTGATCGGCTAAAATTTCATAACCGGGTTCGCCGTCACTGAAAGTGACCTGCACGGTTCCGGTAGGATAATCGGGATCACAGCCAAGGTTTTCAACAGCCATGCCCCAAGCCAGCATGGCTTGCCTGATTTTATCGCCGGATGCATCGTGGCCAACCCGGCTGATAAAACACGGGTGCTGGTTAAAAGCCTGGAGATGCCAAGCTACGTTAAATGGCGCACCGCCTAATATTTTCTGACCATCCGGAAATTGATCGAACAGCGCTTCACCGAAAACAGCGATCCGTTTACCAGCCATCAGTATTACCGGATTCTTGGCGGCCACGTTGCCCGTATTGATATTTAAATTTACGTCTCAACAAACCGGCCGGATCGTCGGGGATTCTTTTGAGCCATTGTTCGTTGGCTTGCTGTTGCTCATCGGTTGGCTTTTCTTTAACCGGCGCTTGCTCTTTTCCTTGCTTTTCGGTTTCATCTTTACCCTGCTCGGCTTGCTGCGGTTTTTCGTTTTCCGGCTTTTTTTCCTCGGCTTTATCTTGCTGTTGCTGATTTTTTTCGGACTGTTGTTGATCGGATTGCTTTTGCTCCGGTTTTTGTTCGGGCTTTTGCTCGGAGTTATCTTGATCCGGCTTTTGTTCGCCTGATTTTTCCGATTGTTTGTCATCCTTGTTCTGCTGGGAATCGTCTTTGGATTGTTGCTTATCGTCCTTTTGCTGATTCTGCTGTTTTTGTTGTTCCAGGGCTTTTTCCACGACTTCCTTGTTGTGTTTGGCGTCGGCGTCATTAGGGTTAACAGCAAGGGCTTCTTTATAGGCTTTGACAGCCTCTTCCAACTGGCCGGCTTTCGCCAGCGCATTGCCCTGATTGTAAGCACTGTTGGCGGACTTGCTGCTTTTCAGGTCTTCCAGGGCTTTGTCGTAGTCTCCTGCCTTGTAATGTGCCGCCGCTTTCCAATCCGGATTTTCGAATTGTTCCGCCGCCTTGGCAAAATCCTGTTTCTTATAAGCCTGTTGCGCCTGCTGGTCCTTAGTCTGCCACAAATCCTGCCAGCCCAACGCATAACTGTTTTTCGGCAGCGGCAAGATCAGCAATAAAGCAAAACATAACACGCCTTTCCTGAACGTCAGCGCGGCCAGCAGCAAAGCCGGCAATAACAGCCACGGGCCTTTATCCGCCCATTGATCCAATAATAAGTCGCTGTTTTGCTTGCCCTGCTGTTCGGCCGATCTGTCCATGTCGGTCAGAACGGTTTTAATATCGGTGTCATTTGCGGTTATGGTTTGATAAACGCCGTTTCCTGCCTGCGCCAGTTTTGCCAGATCGCCGGAATTTAATTTGGGCACCACGATATTGCCGCGCTGATCTTTAACGAAGCCGCCTTCGGGCAAGGCTATCGGTGCGCCGTCATCCGTTCCGACACCTAATATCGATAGCGAGTACTTATCCAGCGATTTGACGGTAGCCAACGTTTTATCGGCATCAACGCCGTCGGTAACCAGCAATATCCGGCCTTTTTGCAAGCCTGCCTGCTTAAACAGCTCCACGGCTTTTTCCAATGCCGGCGCCGTGTTGCTGCCTTGGCTGGGCATAATATCGGTATTCAATGCCGACAATTGGCTGTCTATGGTCTCGGTATCGTCGGTCAGCGGCGTTACCGTGAAAGCGTCGCCGGCATAAACCAGTAATGCGGTCTGGCCGTCTTTGCGCTGTTTTAAAATATCGGCGATTTTGTAACGCGCCATGGTTAAACGGCTAGGTTTTATATCCGCGGCATCCATCGACCCGGATAAATCCAGCGCAATCACCAGCGCCGAATCGTTTCTAAAGACCGGCGACGGCAATCGTTCCCAGGTTGGCCCGGCCAATGCAATAATCACCAGCAGCGCGGCGACGGCTCCCGCTGTTAACGGCCAACGGCTCCGGTTGACCGCCTTTTCCTGCAATATATAAGGCAATAGCGCGGCATCGCATACCGCCGACCAATTGCCTTGAGCCAGTTTATTCCTGAGCATTAAAGTCAGGATGACCAGATACGGTATAACGGCCAGCAGCCAGTACGGCCTGATAAAATGAAATTCGGCTATGTTCATGACAACCTCACCCTGGACAACGCAATAATTGCCGCCAGACCTAATGCCAGCGACAACGGCCAATAATACAACTCGCTACGCGGCCTGAAATATTGTTTGTCTTTCTCGACCGGTTCCAGTTCGTCCAGTCTCATATAGATATTGTTCAGTTCATCGGTATTTCTGGCCCGGTAATATTGGCCTCCGGTACTTTCGGCAATCTTTATCAAGGTTTTTTCGTCCAGGTCGGCGGATGGATTAATTTTGCGGTTACCGAAAAAATTGCGCACGATCATTTCATCCGCGCCTATACCGATGGTGTAAATTTTCAGATGATTGGCGGCGGCCAGCTCGGCCGCTTTTAGCGGAGAAACTTCACCGGCAGTATTGGCGCCGTCAGTCATCAATACCAAAACCCGGCTGTTGGCCTGCTCGTTTTTAAGACGCTTGACCGCCAAGCCAATCGCATCGCCTATCGCAGTGTTGTCGCCGGCAAGTCCGATGACCGCTTCATTTAATAAGGTCATCACTGTTTTTCGGTCAAAAGTTAACGGCGTTTGTAAATAGGCTTGAGTCCCGAACAGGATCAAACCCACCCGGTCGCCGACACGCCGGTTGATAAAATCGGCCGCAACCCCTTTGGCTGCGGTCAGTCGATCAACCGCCCGCTTGTTGATAAAAAAGTCCTGCTCTTCCATGCTGCCGGACAAATCCACGGCCAGCATTAAATCCCGGCCGCTGACCGCCTGTTCAATCGGTTCACCCAGCCATTGCGGCCGGGTGCAGGCGATAACCAGGAACGACCAGGCAATCGCCGCCAGCAATATAGGCCATTGTTGGCTTTGAGAGACGGCTCGGGTTTCAGCATCGGAAAAGTCATCCAGAAACGGGACTTTTAACGCCGCTTGTTCCTGCGGAATTTTGGCCGGAAGCAGCCAGCGGATGATTAAAGGCAGGGGTAAAGCGGCCAGTAGCCAGGGCCATTCAAAGTGAATCATGTTTGTGTTTGGTCTGGGAGTTAAGCCAGTTTTCGCATAGGTCGATTAATTGGGAAATTTCCGGTTCTGTGGGCGGCGTTTTTCGATAAGGCGCATCGGCCAAAAGCTGCCCGACGCCTTCAGTGAACGGCATGCCTTTTACCGAACGGTCGAGAAATGCCAGCCATTGCCGTCCGGTCAAACCGGCTGCTGTTGCCCTGGGCGACACGCTGATCGCGACGCGCCTGAGCAACACCGAAAGATCGGATAATTTCCTGGAACTGTCGCGCGTTGCATCCTGTTTAATTTGAGCCAGTATTTTTTGTGCGGTTTTAATCGCAGTCTTACGGGTCAGTCTTTTATAAAGCCAGATCAGGAAAATAATCAGTAACGGGATAGCTACCGCCAAGATCCACCAGCCGATAGCCGGAGGCCACCAACCGATAGCTTCGGGTTCGTGAATGTCTTTTAAATCAAGGGGAATCGGATTCATTTATCTTAAACGTTGGATCGGATCGTCTGTGGTGCTGCATTGAATCAGCGCCAGACTCATTTTTTTTGCGATCTGTTCCAGCTGGTTCAAGCGCTGGGCAAAATGCTGTTGATATTTCAATAGCCGCTGCCGGTCAGCGGTATCGATAACCACATCCTGATGATCATCAGTCGCCGCGCCTGTTCCAGACAGGCTTGCGGCATACACACCCTCCCTGGCGATAAAACGGTAGCGGCCTTTTTCCGGCAAATGGCTTTCCAGCGGGTCATAGACAAAAATTAATACTACTTGGCAATGCCGCGATAACTTTGCCAGATAAGTTTCAACCTGGTCATTAACACCGCGAAAATCGCTGATAATGTAAACCAGGCTGCCGGGGCGAGCGTGGTGCATCAGCCTTGCCAGTACATGTTCCAAGGTGATTGCTGTTTGCTCTGCGCGGTTACTGTCATCCTGGTTGCTGATGGTATTTAAAAACCTCAGTACTGCGTGTTTACCGTTTTGCGGTTTTAACTCACGGCACACTGTGTCTGTAAATATCTGCCCGCCAATTCTATCGCCATGATGTTGGGCCGCCCACGCCAATAAGGCGGCAAGTTTGGCGGCCAGCACCGATTTAAAAACGCCGCGGGTAGCAAAATGCATTGCAGGACGGTTATCCACAGAAATAAATACCGGCCTTTCACGTTCCTCACGGAATACCTTGGTATGAGTTTCGCCGGTACGCGCGGTGACTCGCCAATCGATACTGCGAATGTCATCGCCGGGTTGATAGCCTCGAGCTTCTTCGAACTCCATGCCGCGGCCTTTAAACCGGGACACATAACCGCCGCTTTGTCCGGCACGTATCGCTGAATGTTTCAGGTTTAACCCTGCTGCGGGTCTCGCTAAATCGATCAACGTCTTTAATGACGCAGAAACCAATTCATTGGTTGGGTTGGCTTGTTTGGCAAACAACATCAAGGTACGGCAACTCTGGCAATAAGTTCTTTAATGAAATGATCGGTCGTGATGCCTTCCGCCTCGGCTTCATACGACAGTATCAAGCGATGACGTAGCACATCAAAAGCCATGTCCTGAATGTCTTCCGGACTGACAAAATCGCGTTGTGCCAACCAGGCTTTGGCTCTGGCGCAACGGTCCAACGCTATGCTGGCTCTGGGGCTTGCGCCGTATTGCAGCCAAGCCGCCAGATCCTGCCCATAAGCTCCCGGATTGCGTGTTGCCAGCACAATTTGCAGCAAATAGTTTTCAAGACTTTCCGCCATGTGCAAATCCAACACTTCATTACGTGCGGCAAACAAAGTCTTTTGTTCGATCGGCTCGTATTGATCGCCTGTCTTTATCGAACCCGAACGCGCTTCTTCCCTGGCTAAATGCAAAATGCTTTTTTCATGCTCCGCTTTCGGGTAATCGATTTTCACATGCAGTAAAAATCGATCCAGCTGCGCTTCCGGCAGCGGATAAGTGCCTTCCTGTTCGATAGGATTTTGCGTTGCCATGACCATGAATAATCTCGGCAATGGATAAGTCGCTTGACCTACGGTGATTTGCCGCTCGGCCATCGCTTCGAGTAACGCCGCCTGCACTTTAGCCGGTGACCGGTTGATTTCGTCGGCCAGGATCAGGTTGTGAAACAAAGGCCCTTTTTGAAATTCAAAAGTGCCTTGCTGGGGACGGTAAATTTCGGTACCGGTTAAATCGGCCGGTAATAAATCCGGCGTGAACTGTACCCGATGAAAATCGCCTTGTATGCCTTTGCTTAATACGTTGATCGCTCGGGTCTTGGCTAGGCCCGGAGCGCCTTCAACCAGAATATGGCCGTCGGCCAACAATCCGATCAGCATCCGTTCAACCAACACATCCTGACCGATAATTTCTTGATTAATATAGTTTTTCAACCGCATTAAAGCCGGTTGAACGGTATTTTTATTGCCGTTTTTTTCTAGCATAGTTGTTCTGACATGGAGTTGTTTAGTCTAAAGCTGGGGGGTTATCTGGCCAATGTATTGGTCCGTAAATCATTTTTTCAACGGAAACAGGCCTATTTTATACAGTTATGAGCTGAGGCAACATAGAGTAAGTCTGTTAAAAAATTCTTAATAAGTTGTGGACGGATCTGTGGATAACATTTAGCTTTTGGTTATCCACATTTCATGCACAGGTTGTGTATATCTTTAACCGCACTTTACCATACTCGGCAAGGTATTGATGTTAATTACAAAAAATGAGTTATCAACAAGTATGTGCTTGGCTAATAATAACAATAGATTTTAAATACTTTTAATTTGTTACTGTTAGTTTGAACAAAAAATCGGTTCAATAGCCTTAATCCCCTATACTCTTTCGAAATGTTGTTTAAGACGGAGCAACCGGGGAGAAAGATGAGAATCACACTGCTTATTTTAGGAAGCCTTTTTTCGGCCTGCACTTTTGCAGAGATTTACAAATGCACTGACATTAACGGAAAAACGGATTATCAATCAAAACCTTGCGGACCTGAACATAAGACCTCGCAGATTAATGTCAAGACAGGAAATGCTAACGACGAGTCGGAACAGGAAAAACAAAAACAGGCTTTAGAGCAAAAGAAACAGGATGAAAAAGCTGAGCAGGAACAGTCGCTAAAAAAACAAGCCCAACTAAAACAAGAGGCAATGAGTGAAAGCGCAAAAAATCAGTTTCTTATTAAAAATAACCCTGACAAATTTTCACCATTCTCTATTCCGCCTTATGTGCCCGATCAATTGCCGGATTTAGTCAAAAATTACCAAGCCAGGCTTCCCGATATTGAACGATTAAGAAGACAGGCCGCCGAAAAAGCATTGGCTTCAGGCCGATGCACGCGTGTTGAAGCATCTGAACTGCATAGTAAAAGCACTAAGAAGGTATTAGTTTTTTCAGTCAGTTGCAGCAGCGGAAAAGATTTCTATTTTACCGAGCAGGAATTAGCCAAGTAGTTGTCCATATGAATCCATCGAAAACAATATTAATTACCGGCTGCTCTACCGGCATTGGTTACACCACGGCGGTTGAGTTACAAAAACGCGGCCATAATGTGATTGCCACGGCAAGAAAACCGGAAGATGTATCCCGGCTGCAACAGGAAGGTTTTACCGCAACGCAGTTGGATTTGGCCGACAGCAACAGCATCCAACAAGCGGTCGAATGGGCGATTGAATTAACCGGCGGGAAAATCGATGCGCTATTTAACAATGGCGCTTTCGGACAGCCGGGTGCTGTTGAGGATTTAAGCCGCGATGTGCTCAAGTTTCAGTTTGAAACCAATCTGTTCGGCACCCATGAGCTGACCAATTTGATCATACCCTTGATGCGTAAACAGGGGCATGGCCGGATTATTTATAACAGTTCAGTCTTGGGACTCGTCGCGATGACTTACCGGGGCGCCTATAATGCCAGCAAGTTCGCGTTGGAAGGTTTGGCCGATACTTTGCGTCTGGAGCTTCACGGCACTAATATCCATATTTCGCTGATTGAACCGGGGCCTATCCTAAGCGATTTTAGAAAAAATGCTTTTGCCCTGTTCAAGAAGAATATAGATCCGACGCACAGTCACCATAAAGAAACTTATAAAGCGATGGAAGCCCGTCTGCAAAAAGAAGGGGCAGCAGTTCCGTTTACGCTTCCTGCTCAAGCTGTTACCGAAAAAGTTATCCACGCGCTGGAAGCCAGGCGACCGAAGATGCGTTATTACGTTACTTTTCCAACTTATTTGTTTGCCTTCCTTAAACGCATTTTGCCGATGTCCTGGTTGGACGCTTTGCTGAAAAAGGTTTAACCATGAATGAACTTGATGAAATTATTATCGTTTGCCCTTATTGCGGCGAATCCCTGGATGTGTTGGTAGATACCAGTTCCGGGCCGCAGCAATATTACGAAGATTGTTCGGTTTGTTGTGCGCCGATTTTATTTATTTTGTCTGAAGATGAAGCGGGGGAGATGGTTATTGATGTAAAACGGGATGATGAATAAGTATCTATCCATAAATTTACTCTGTAATTTTATGTATTAGAATGCCTTTTCGGTTTTACTTTTTAATATTAAATAATTACTATGCCGGCACCAAGAAAGACATGAGCTCAGTTCTAACATTCCAGCATTTACACTTCGAGCCATAGAAATAAGGGGGCAACGCAAAACACCGTTGTTCTTGCGTTGCCTTTAAGGGCTACGCCCCCTTTTTTGTAGTGATCGATCTTAAAAATAGCCTTAGAAGCTAAGGAATATTTGTTTAAGTGATTTAAATTTTGCAACAGTCTCAACCATTGACGCTTTTGATGCTTCGATATCACCTTTCATTAGCTCTGCGCGAGCTTGTTTAAGAAGAGCGTTAGCTCTTTCTTTTTCTCTATTAACAGTAGCACTCTCGATTCTGTTTAGTGCTTGTTTGGCGTCTTTCATCTTGTCTAAAAGAACCTCTTTATCTGCACCAGTATTCAAACCTTCCAAAACTGCTTCAGCTTCTGCAATCGATTCATCAAATGCAGCAAGAACGCCTTCTTGAGATTGGTTTTCAATTTTGCCTGCTGGTTTTGCCATCGCAGTAGGGGCTGTTGCAATCATTGCTGTGCCGATAAATGAAGCAATTACTAATTTTTTCAATAAAGTCATTAAACCTTTTCCTCGTGAAAGTAGTGAATTTTGATGTTTATGTGTAACAAGTTAATTACACACGTTTTGAATCATATCATAGGCAAAGAGAAATTATCTTAGTAAATAATAACTTGCACTTTGCATGGTTATTGTTTCTGACTATTTAAAAGCAACAGAGCGGGGAGTCGCAATTTTTGCGAAAACTATGATGGACAACCTTGCCCAACAAGCAGCAAAAAATGAAAGTAACTTATTAGGCTGGTCATAAGTAAAAAAGACTGTTTAGGAACGCGCACAAAATAACTTCGGCAACTGGCTCCCTCTCCTGTTGGACGACTGCACGGATGCAGGAGGTAGAGTAACGCAGGAGCAGTTACCGAGAGGGTTGGGGTGAGGAGAATCAAATGCTCAAGTTATTTCATCCGCGTTCCTTAGTCAGATACAATTATTTTTCAAGGTGATTGAATCTGAATTTTAAATTCAAAAATAAAAACCTTATTAAAAACCCATCTTTTCACTCTTCCACAGCTGGTTGAAGAGTTTCAATGTGTGTTAAAATTATTTCCGGTATATGGCTATTGTCATAAATAGTTACACAGCCGATTTAATTAAAAAATAACAATGACTTGAGGTCGAGTGCAATATGAAAATCTTAAAAAAAATCTTATTATCTTTATTAATTGCAGCTTCTATGGGCGCTGTTTCAACTTCGGCATTGGCTGAAACTGATAAAGGTAGAATCACATATGCTCCTGCTGACGCCATTGATTTGGTAGTCGGTAAAATCAAAGTAGCGCTTGACGCTGCGGCTGCCGGTACAGAGGGCGATGCACTTGCTGACCTTATCAAAGACGCATCGGATGGAAGCAAAGAAATCAATGCAAACGATAAAGTTGATATCGCTCGCTCAAAAGCTAACAATGTTCTGAAATCAGCCAGAAAACTTGCTCAAGAAGGTAAAAAAGGCGAAGCAGAAGAAGCATTAAAAGATGCAGCTAAAAAGTTTGAAGGTTTGAAAAGCTTAATCTAATACCGTCCCTAACCATACCAGGATTCCATCTTGGTATGGTTTACAGTTTTACAATTCTCTTAAAAATTAAGCCTGCTTTTATAGCATTTTCAAGATCAGTTACCAAAACTGATTTTCTTATCAATGAGTCGAAAAACAGTTTTACCCCGCTCCTCTTGAGCTTTCCATGTCTGATCACCGATCCGGATTTCAACGCCGTTGTAGATAGTTTGTTCTGCAACAATCTTGGCGTATTCCGCAAATGACATTTCTGAAAGCAGACTGTCTTTATCAGCTTGATACTGGGCGATTTCGCTCGTTAGTTTGTCTAGCGTGCGACGAGCCTTATCTAACAGCCCATCCTTATCTTTTTCAGGATTGTTTTCGACGAAAGTAATAATCTTTTTTATATCGTCCTGATTTTTTTCATTTGCCTCAATCTGACGTTCAATATTATTTAGCTGCTCTTGAGTATGTGGATTTAAGCCGGCCTGGACATAAGTTTTAATACCGGTTCCTGAACCGATTGAGGCCGCTTGTACCAGCATCATTGCACAAGTACTGCCGCCGATAATGAGTCCTTTTTTTCCGCCTGGCTTTCCAACTACGATTTGATTTAGCGCAGTTAATTGATTATTCATCGAATATTCTTCAAGAACGATGCTAGTGCCGGCTTCAATGCTGACATTTTTAGCAAAGCGGGCGCTAACCGAACCTTTGCAAGAGATTCTTCCATTCATTGAAGTTGCCGAACCGCCATTGGGGTCACTGTTGCCAATTACACCGCCTTTAATACTGATATTTCCACCGGCTTCAATTTCTGCCGCTTCAACGGTTCCACCTACGAATATGTCCCCTAATGCGTAAACTTTCATCCCTTCCATAACATCACCCAAGATATTAATCGTACCGTCGAAGCTTAAGTTGCCGGATGAGATGTTTACTTGCGGTACGGTAATGGTCGGCGACACCATAACGCCATTGGGAATAAGTACCGGTTGGCCGACGATTGTAGACACCAGCAGATCGCTATCGTCCGGGGCAAACATGGCGCCTTTTACCTCGGCGCTAAAAGGCGTATTTTTAGCGGGCTTTGGTGTAAGCACTTGCCCCAGAATATTCTGGCCTTTTTTTCCTTCTGTTGGAAGCGTGCGGCGCATGAGTGGATCGCCTTGTTTTACCAGAATAAGCTGTCCAAGATCGCGAAAATCAGCGATACCGCGGTCATTTATCTGGGGACGCCGTTCTTGCATTTCCGGGATTAGGCTATGGAATTGCGCATCAAGGCCCGGCACCGGCGGTATACCTTGAGCAATAATATGATCCGTGGCTCGGCCTTCCTTTATAAGCGCTTCGATTTCAGCGGCCGTGATGAGGCCGCTGACTACGCCTTTTTCGCTCAGGGCTTGACGGATTTGTTCAAAGGTAACCGGGGCGCCACCGTATGCGGGGGTCATGGTAAGCCAAGCGGTCATCTTATCTTTGGCCACATTGATGATAAACTCGCCATCCCGGCGCTCACCGATTTTCATCACAAAACCGGCATCGCTATTGTTATGCAGCTGCACTAAGCGCGAGAACGCTTGTTCATCGAGAAACACATCAGAGAGATTCTGCCGGGCCAGCATGTCCTTGATCGTAGCCCCATCAAGTGTAACTTTAGATTCATCTGGTTCGAAAACGGCAAGCAATTTGTTGTCTTCGTCCAGTCGGAATGTCAACGCCTCTTTAGGTGTCACCTCATCCACTGTTAGCTCCTTAGACAAAACCGATAACCCTACCAGACATAAAAATATTTCATACAATTTAAAATCAATTATGATAACTCGATCGCAATTTAATAAAAAGTGCGGCTTTAATACAACTTGAGTTAATGATAGGACGACATCTAAATTTTGATGATTTAGATATTTTAATAATATAAATCAATAGTTTAATGGATAGTATTCTTGGCTCTGCAATTTAGGTAGAATAATCTCATCTGTCAACAGCATATGCTCTGTATTCAAAGGGAGTAGCCATTAATATCCACTTAAAATCTGCCGAACACGTGCAATGTGAAGCCGAAGTCAGGGAGCTGAAACGTACGATTCAGGCATTGCGTGACGAACTGGAATTGACCCAGCGCGACAAGGAAGATGCCGTTCAAGCCGCTGCTGTGACGGCTAGCCAGGAAATCACTCAGCTCAAGGTGACTATCGTAGCGTTAAGGGATGCTTTGGAAAATGCTTTTATGGAGCGGGAAAATCAGGTTCAAACGACATTGGCTGGCTCTGCTGCTGAAATTGCCCTACTCAAAGACACGGTAGCCAATTTACGTGAAATGCTGGAACTGGCGCAAATAGAAAAGGAAAGCGCTGTGCAACAAGTCCAACAAACCGCCAATATGGAAATCGCCCAATTACAGGCCGCCATTCAGGCCATACGTGAGCAATTGGAAAAGTCTTTGTGAGTCATGACTGAAAAACAAGAAAAATCGATCGCGGTCAAGCGTAGTAGGGCTTCCGAAACCGCCACCGCCAGCCAAAAAAAATGGATCAAGGAAGCGGATATCCTGTTAAAAATTTCCAAGCGTATTTCAGCGCAGGAATCCCTGGATGATGTTCTCAATGTACTGGTAGAGATATGCACTGCCGAACTTAATGCCGAAAGAGGCTCGCTTTTTCTCAACGATCCCGAAACCAATGAGCTCTATTCGCGTGTTGCCCAAGGCACTTTGCAACGCGAGATTCGTATCCTGAATAGTAGCGGCATCGCCGGTTTTGTTTACAATAGCGGCGAAAGTGTCGTTATCCATGATCCTTACAACGATCCTCATTTCAACCGTAGTGTTGACGAGCAAACCAGCTTTGTTACAAAAAATATTCTCTGTGTTCCGGTGCGCACTGCCAAAGGTAATATTATTGGGGTTGCCCAGGTTCTCAACAAAGTAACCGGGCAATTCAACAAAAACGATCTGGCATTATTTGAAGCGATGACCAGCCAAGCCGCGCTGGCTTTGGAAAGCGCGCAATTTATCGAACGCATGCAGGCTCTCCGTTTGCAGGAAATGGAGTTTATCAATGTCGTCTCGGAAGTTACCGCCGATATAAAGCTCGGTTCATTGCTGCAAAAAGTAATGGGCGAAGCGACGCGATTGCTGAATGCGGAGCGCTCGACCCTATTTTTAAACGACGAAAAGACTAACGAGTTATGGTCGGAAGTCGGTCAAGGCTTGGAAGCCATGCAAATACGCTTGCCTAATCACATGGGGATAGCCGGGGCCGTATTCACTTCCGAAAAAACCATTAACATCCCTTACGCTTACGCCGATCTTCGTTTTAATCCTGCATTCGACAAAAAAACCGGTTTTTTCACCCGCTCGATTCTTTGCGTGCCGGTTATCAACAAACAGGGCAAAACCATCGGCGTTACCCAGGTGCTGAACAAGCGCGGCGGGCCTTTTACCAGCGAGGACGAAGCCCGGTTACGTGCGTTTACTGCTCAAGTTTCGATCGCACTGGAAAACGCCAAGTTATTTGCCGATGTGCAAAACATGAAAAATTATAACGAAGCGATGTTGGAAAGCATGTCCAACGGGCTGATTACGCTGGATGGATCAGGGAAAATTATTACCTGCAATGCTGCGGGACTCAAGATTCTGCAAGTTACGCCTGCACAGATACTAAACCAATCGGCGCAAACATTTTTTACCGGCGCCAATGCCTGGATCATGGATAAAATCAGGACGGTAGAAGAGCAGCAGCAACAGCAAGTCATGATGGATGCAAAGCTGGAAGTTAAAGACGAGCATCTTTCAGTCAACTTAACTGTTCAACACTTGCTTGGGTCGGACAAAAAACGCATCGGTTTTATGCTGGTCATCGAAGACATCAGCAATGAAAAAAGACTTAAATCGACGATGTCCCGATACATGGACCCGTCCATTGCCGACCGGCTGGTTGCCAGCGGTTCGGAAATATTGGGCGGTCAAAGTGTGGTTTGTACTACCTTGTTTTCGGATGTTCGCGGATTTACCACGCTGACCGAACAACTGGGCGCGCAAGGCACTGTGTCGCTGTTGAACGAGTACTTTACTATCATGGTCGATTGCATACAGCGGGAAGAAGGTATGCTCGACAAGTTTATCGGTGATGCGATCATGGCTGTTTTCGGCATCCCGGTTACGCATAATGATGACGAAGATCGTGCCGTGCGTACCGCTATCGCGATGATACGCGAACTGCAAGCGTGGAATATCAAGCGGGCGGAAGAAGGTAAAATGCCGGTGGACATCGGCATCGGCCTGAATACCGACACCGTGGTGTCCGGTAATATCGGTTCGCAAAAACGCATGGATTTCACCATTATCGGCGACGGCGTAAATCTGGCGGCGCGGCTTGAGTCGGCCTGCAAGCAATATGGTACGCATATTTTAATCAGTGAGTTTACCTATGCCAAGCTCAAGGATACTTACCGGACGCGTGAAGTTGACTATGTTGTGGTCAAAGGCAAAACCGAACCGGTAGCCATTTATGAAATTCTGGATTATCACAATGAGCAGACTTTTCCGAACATAGTGGAAGTTGTAACGCTGTTTAAAAATGGTTTGAGCAAATATCGGAAACGTCAATGGCAGCAGGCAATAAGTCTGTTTAATGAGGCTTTAGTTCTCAATCCTGCCGATAAAGTGTGCCGGTTATATCTGGAGCGGTGCCATAAACTTGAACATGCAATGCTTGAAGATGATTGGAATGGCGTATGGGTTATGGAGTCGAAATAATATTCAATATGCCGGTTTCCGCTCAATTGCCTGAAAGATTTATCCTTTATTAAGATTAGGTTAATCTCGAGCTATATACTTGGATACTCTTATTCCGAAGCTTTAAAATATTCCAACGCCATAAACAGCGCGGCAATTGAACGGGCTTCGGTACATTCGCCTGTCGCTAATAATTCATTGATATTGTTTAATTTCCAAGGAATAACTTCCAATTCTTCCGGTTCGTCGCCTTCCAGTTTTTCTTCATACAAATCCTGGGCGATGATAATCTCGGTCATATGCTCCAGATAGGACGGTGCAATCGAAAAAGAACTTAAGTGATGCAGGCTCCTGGCGCCAAAGCCGACTTCTTCTTTCAGTTCCCGGTTTGCGGCTTCCAGAAAGGATTCTCCGGCATCGGTCTTGCCCTTGGGCAAGCCCAGTTCATAGCGATGCACGCCGGCGGAATATTCCCTAATTAACAGCACCGTTTCGTTATCCAGCATCGGCACAATCAGCACCGCGCCGCCCGAGTGGCCGCGAGCCAAGCGTTCATAGTTGCGCAGTGCGCCATTGCTGAATTCAATCTCCAGCGATTCAATGCGGAACAGTCGGCTGGTAGCGACGGTTTTTTTGTTAAGGATGATTGGTTTTTTAGCCATTGTGCTATTTTAAGAAGTCTTTTTTACAAATATAACGCACTCTGATGATCGATTGGAATAAAGTTGACACTGTTTTGCTGGATATGGATGGCACTCTGCTGGATTTGAATTTCGATAATCATTTCTGGAAAGAGTTTGTACCGCTTAAGTTTGCCGAAAAACAGGGCTTGCCGCTAGAAGTTGCAAAACAGCAGCTGGAGCCGCGTTTTAAGCGTATGGAGGGCAAGCTGGAATGGTATTGCCTGGATTACTGGAGTGATGTTTTAGTGCTGGATATTGCCGGGCTGAAAGCGGAAGTTTCCGGATTAATCGCAGTGTTGCCGCATGTCGCCGATTTCCTGGACAAAATCCACAGGTCGCCGAAAAAAGTGTATTTAGTGACGAATGCCCATAGAGGCAGTTTGGCGCTTAAGATGGAGAAGACTTGTCTGCATGAGTTTTTCGACGAGATTATCAGTTCACACGATTTGGGCTTCCCGAAAGAACATGCCGAATTTTGGCGCCTGTTGCAACGGCGTGTACCGTTTGAAAAGCAAAGCACGCTGTTGATCGACGATAGCCTGGCGGTGCTCAATGCCGCCAGGCAGTTCGGCATTGCTCATTTGATTTCGGTGAGCAGGCCTGATACCAAACTGCCTAAAAAACAAATATCCGATTATCCCTCTATTGAGGATTTTCGGGAGTTGATGGCGGGGCTTTAGGTTTCCAGTTTTTGTCTTGATTTGGACGTTTTCCCTTATATTCGGTTTTGATTCTTTCAGGCCTTCTTTCCGGCTTTACAATTTCGGCTAAAAGATCATCCGTAATAGGCAGAACCGGAATTTTCTGCTCAATGTACTCTTCGATATCCGGCATTGAATAAGCATATTCTTCGCAAATAAAACTGATCGCGACACCGCTGGCGCCAAAGCGCGCGGTGCGGCCGATCCTATGCACATAATCTTCGACATCCTGCGGTAAATCGTAATTGAAGACATGGGAAACATCGGCAATATGCAAACCTCTGGCCGCAACATCGGTTGCGATCAACAGAGTGATTTTGTTTTCCTGGAAATCGCTCAACAGTCGCTGGCGTTTATCCTGCGGCACATCGCCGCTCAGCGCAGCGGTTTTATAGCCGTTAGCATTCAATGTGTCATCGAGCCGCTCGGCGCAACGCTTGGTATTAACAAAGATAATGCTGCGTTGAGGCTGATGCTGATTCAATATCCCGACCAACAACGGAATTTTTTGTTCGTTCGACGGACAAAATGCACTCTGCTGGATCGCCTTGGAGGTGACGTCTTCGGTTTCGATGCGAATCAAAACCGGGTTGTTCATGTGCTCATAAGCCAACTCAGTCACTTTGTAAGATAAGGTAGCCGAGAACAACATATTTAAGCGTTGCTCCGGCGGCGGCATGCGACGCAACAAGTAACGGATGTCTTTAATAAAGCCTAAATCGAACATGCGGTCGGCTTCATCCATCACCGTGACTTTCACGTTATCCAGAGTGAAGGCGTTCTGCCGGTAGAAGTCGATGATACGTCCGGGCGTGCCGATGATAATATCGACATTGGCCTTTAAGCTGTCCAGTTGTTTTTGGTAGTCGGTGCCGCCGTATATCAGCGCCAATTTAAGATTCAGATATTTGCCCAGTTGCAATGCATCCTTATGGATCTGAATGGCTAACTCGCGGGTTGGCGCGAGAATGATGGCCCTGGGATTGTTGATTTTTTTATTTTTAACGGCAGCTTTTGGAGCCGGCTTTTCTATATCGATGGCATCATCGGTCTTATCTTCCGTATCGTCTTCGGCATCGTTAATTAAATACTGAAAAGTGGCCAGCAAAAAAGTGGCGGTTTTGCCGGTTCCGGTTTGGGCCTGCCCCGCAATATCCTTGCCCCGTAACGATAAAGGCAGGGATTTTCTTTGGATCGGGGTACAGTGATTAAAGCCGGCGTCTTTTAAGCTGCGTAAGATAGAATCAGACAATTCAAGATTGCTGAAGCGGATTTCTGTTAAATGTGTATTGTTCATAACCTATAGGATAACGTAAAAATCAAATCAGCTGAAATTGATTGACTACCGACTTTATCCCTCCTATAGTTTTGGTTTTAAATTTTTGGAGAAATAATGTGAGCGATTCAGTCCTTCATATAAGCGATAGTGAGTTTAACGAAACTGTTATTAAAGCTACCGGTCCCGTATTGGTTGACTATTGGGCTGAATGGTGCGGACCCTGCAAAATGATTGCCCCTATTTTGGATGCTATTGCCACAGAATATGCGGACAAGCTGACCGTTGTAAAATTAAATATTGATGAAAATCCTGAAACGCCACAACACTACGGTGTACGCGGTATCCCCACCCTGATGTTGTTCAAGGACGGCGAAGTGGAAGCAACTAAAGTAGGCGCATTGTCAAAATCGGAACTTGCCAAGTTTATCGACAGCAACATTTAAGCTCATAGTCTCCATGGACGGAGCGAATTTAGAATGATTGCCGGGGCAATCGCTGCCCCATTACTCAGCTCCGGCCCAGACCTGTGACAAAAGGTTGGACGGGACTGAGTACTTGAGTTAAACTTATGCGGTGCGATAATCACGCGCACCCAATCACATCGTCCGACAAACTACACCCCTGAATTATTCCTGTCCTAGTCGTTGCGGTTTAACACCGTAAGCACTTTTCCTTGAGTTGTCTTTTATATGAATCTAACTGAGTTAAAACTAAAACAAATAAGTGAAGTTATTGAAATTGCCGAATCCCTTGGGCTTGAAAATGTAGCCAGGTCGCGAAAGCAGGACTTGATTTTCGCCATCCTGAAAAAACAGGCAAAAGCCGGCGACGATATATCCGGCGACGGCGTTCTGGAAATTTTACAGGATGGTTTTGGTTTTTTACGGACACCGGGTTGCTCTTATTTAGCGGGTCCTGACGATATTTATGTTTCACCCAGTCAAATCAGACGATTTTCTTTAAAGACCGGCGATACGATTAGCGGAAAGATCAGACCGCCAAAGGACAACGAGCGTTATTTCGCGATGCTCAAGGTTGACCAGATCAATTTTGAACCTCCCGAAAATACCAAAAACAAAATCACCTTCTCGAACCTGACTCCCTTATTTGCCAAACAAAGATTTGTTCTTGAACAGGGCAATGGTACCAGCGAAGATTTAACCGGACGAATAATCGATTTAATAGCCCCCATCGGCAAAGGCCAGCGCGGTTTGATCGTATCGCCGCCTAAAGCCGGTAAAACCATGATCCTGCAAAGCTTGGCGCAGGCGATTGCAGAACAGAACCCCGAGTGTTACCTGATTGTATTGCTGATCGATGAACGTCCCGAAGAAGTGACTGAAATGGAACGTTGTGTCCGCGGCGAAGTCATTTCCAGTACCTTTGATGAGCCGGCAACCCGTCACGTACAGGTTGCCGAAATGGTTATCGAAAAGGCGCGCCGGTTGGTCGAACACAAACACGACGTGGTCATTTTGTTAGACTCGATTACCCGTTTGGCCCGAGCTTATAACACCGTGGTGCCTTCGTCGGGCAAGATATTAACCGGCGGTGTCGATGCGAATGCCCTAGAAAAACCGAAACGTTTTTTCGGCGCGGCACGGAATATAGAAGAAGGCGGCAGCTTGACCATTATCGCTACTGCACTGGTCGATACCGGTTCAAGAATGGACGAAGTTATCTACGAGGAATTTAAAGGTACCGGCAACATGGAGTTGCATCTGGATCGTAAAATTGCCGAAAAGAGAATTTACCCGGCGATTAATATCAATCGTTCCGGAACACGTCGGGAAGAATATTTGGTTGATCCCGATACCCTGCAAAAAACCTGGATCTTGCGCAAGATTCTTCAGCCCATGGATGAAACTGCGGCATCAGAATTCCTGATCGGTAAGCTTAAAGATTTTAAGACTAACGCAGAGTTTTTTGATTCGATGAAACGATAGGGACGGGCCTTGTGCCCGCCCATTGGATTAGATAGGGCAACCACAAGGGATTGCCCCTACATCATTCCTTTGGCGGCACGTAGCCTTCCGGCATTTCGTTATTATCTTCAAACAGGAACTTGTTTCTCTCTTCCGCCAAAAACGCCCTGGCTTTCGGGTCAAAACTGGCTAATCTTCCTTCGTTGATCAGCATGGTTTGTTTGGCTAACCATTGATTCCAGGCTTGTTTGGATACTTTTTCAAATATTTCCTGACCTTTAGGGCCGGGAAATGGCGGCGCATCCAGGCCTTCGGCTTCTATTCCCAATTTTACGCATTTAACCAGTCTAGTCATTTTATTCTCGTGTGTGATTGTTGGAGCAACAACTTAATCGGTGTGGCTAAGCCAAGCTTATTAAGCTGCTCAGCTTTATACCAGACAGTTTGATTGGCTTCCATCACAAAATTTATAGGGTTATCGGATTGCACCAGCAACGGCGTATAGTCCAAATGGTAATGGGAAAAGGTATGTCGCTTGGTTGCCAGTGTTTGCTGGTCGGCGATATGAATATTCTTGGTCAGGCACCAGTCGTACGCTGCTTCAATGCTGTCGAATTCCGGCAGGCTCCACAAGCCGCCCCAGATTCCGGTCGGCGGTCTTTTTTCCAGCAATATCCGGTTATCGGCATCGCTCAGTAATAAAAAAATGGCTTGTTTAACAGGTAAGATCTTGGCGGGTTTCGGCGTTGGGTATGCCGATACATTATCGGCGCGTCTGGCCAAACAATCGGCATTAAGCGGACAGGCCTCACAAGCGGGTTTGCTGCGGGTACAAACAGTTGCGCCCAAATCCATCATGGCCTGAGTGTAATCCGCGACGCGATCGACAGGTGTCAGTCTGGTGCTAATGGCCCACAGTTCTTTATTGACCGCGCTGTTGCCCGGCCAGCCGGACACCGCTTTAAACCGGGTCAGTACCCTTTTAACATTGCCGTCGAGAATCGGGTGGCTTTTATTAAAAGCGATGCTGAATATGGCGCCTGCCGTTGACAGTCCTATGCCGGGTAATTCGATCAGTTCATTCAGAGTATCTGGAAAGCTGCCCCGTTCAGCAATAAGTTGTGCAGTTTTGTGCAGGTTACGGGCGCGCGCGTAATAGCCCAAACCCGACCAAAGATGCAGAACCTCATCGACAGGCGCATTCGCCAAACTTTCTATATCAGGAAACTTTTCTATAAAAATATTGAAATAAGGGATGACGGTAGCAACCTGGGTCTGTTGCAACATAGTCTCGGATAGCCATACTCGGTAAGGCGTAATGGCTTTTTGCCAGGGTAAGTCTTTACGGCCGTATTGATCGAACCAGGCGAGGATATTTTGTTGGAATACTGATGGATTCATTGAAAGATAAGGTTTATAGCGTTACTACTTCAAAAATTTTTTTAACAGATCGCCCAGACCGGGGCCTAATTTCTTGTCGATTTTATCAACCAGTTTTTCAATTTTGGCTTTGTTTTTCTCGGTCAATAATGACTCTATGTCAATCGTGTAAGACGGCTTGCTGAGTGTTCCGGCAATATTAATGGCTACAGCGCCTTTAACTTGGTCTGGCTCAGCGGCAGTTTCGTCGCCGTTGAGCAGCTTCGCGTCTATTTTATAGTCCAGCGCTTCAGAGTTCAGGTTGACGTTGCCTTTACCGTCGACGCGCACTTTGGAAGACTTGCCGACGAGGTCGTTATTCTGAATCAAGCCGTTAGCAATCGTCGCGGTACCGCTCATCTCTGAAAATAGCGTTTGGTCATTTTTATTATCCGAAGGCAAAGTAGATCCATTAATCATTGCCTTACCCTGATCAATGATTTTTTGCAGGTTAAACCCCTTGATCACGCCGTCTTTGAATAAAAAACTTAGCTGGCCGTTGAGCGTAGCCTTCAACTCGTCTGCTTTATGACCTTGCCCTTGCAGCTGCGCGGATGCGTTTACGATGCCGCTCATTCGGGCTTCACCCCGGTAGTCTTTCAGTAAAGGTTCGATTTGCACATGGTCTATTTTTTCGTTTACAGCCAGCGTCGATTTATCGCCATTCGCATTCATGCTGAGGTTACCGGAATAGCTGCCTTGATAAAACTGTTTAACCGATTGTTGCGTGGTAACCGCGCCGTTTTTAGCGTTCAAGTTTATACGGATGTCCTGCATCGCCAGACCATTGACTTTAAGCTTGCCCAGCGTCAAAGTGCCCTCGGCATTGAGCTTTCTCAAGGTTTCAACCGGCAAAGCGGAAGCGCCGACAGCCAGTAACACGACAGGGCTGGTTATGGGTTTGGATGATTTGTCGGCAGGTGGTAAATAGCGGTCGACATCCAGCGTATCAATATCCAACAAAAAGCCGATAGCGGGCTGGGCAAAGTCTTTAATATCGACGGAGCCTTTAATTTGGCTATCGTCCAGCGTCATTACCAGATTTTGTAAATCAGCCGAATCAGCCGTCGCCGCCAAGTCAAAATTGAGAGACAGATTACTCAGGGCATTGGCATCCTGCATAACCGGCAAGGCGATGTTCAGCTGCTGCATAAATTTGGCAGGGTTGAATGGCGCAACGGCAACAGGACCTTGAAAAGAAGGTTTGTCTTTAATATTAGCGCCGGTAATGTCCGCAGTCAGTATCAGATCACTCGACTTGAGCTGCAATCCGTAAATCTTAGCCGTTTGCTGAGTCATATCCAGCGCTACGTCGGCTACAGTTAATGCCGTTGTCAACGATTTTCCGGGAACGCTTTCGCCTGAGCTGGTTAATTGCAAATCGCTATGGCGTAGCGCGAAAGTATTGAGCTGTTTATTAACGCTTAGTTCGGTGTTAAGTTTGATGGCCTGGGTCGTTTTGGATTCGGTATTTAAGGCATTCAGGGAAACGGCTATGTCTGTCGGTTCATCATAGGCGAATTTACCGGTGTTCAGGTTAAGGTCCGTTATTGTTATGTGCCGGCCGGCTTCCAGATCGTCCCAGTTAATTTTGGCATTCTCGATGGAAACGCCGCCAATGGTAAAAACCATCGACACTACAGCAACCGTTGTCTGTTGATCCTGTTTGCCGATGATAGCGATGGATGCTGGTGTTTTCGTGTCTTTAGAACCAGTTAGATCACTCCAATTGGTGACGCCCTGTTTGTTGCGGGTAAGATTTAAAACCAAGCCTTTTAAAACAATACGGCTGACATCTATTTTTTTAGACAACAGCGGCAGTAGCTGCACTTTGATATCGCTTTCTTCTATTGTTGCAAAGGGCTGGACTTCAAAACCCGACGCATTGCTTAGCGTAATTTTTCCTGTTGAAATACCAACCCAAGGGAAAAAGGAGAGTTTTAATTCGCCGTCCAACATCAATTCCCGGCCGGTCTTGTCCTTAACAGCCGTAGCGATTTCAGGCTTAAAGTCATTGGGATCGATAACAAATGGCAGGATGCAGATAGCAATTATCAACAGCAAAACCATTGCGGCAATTGTCGATAAAATGATTTTAAACGGTTTTCCCACGATACTCTCCTGGCGCAAAAAAATGTAATGACAATCAATTATGTAATATGATTATCTACTTATACCCAAAGGGCATAAGTTTCGTTTGAGCAGACAAGCTGCTCAACTCAGCTTTATAACAGCTGTTGCCGGTTAAACGTTAGTTAGGTAGAGTCTAAATCACTATCTGTTTATTATAATTAGAAAATGAGGTGTAAAAATGTTGCATTTGGCTAGATTTGCTGCAATTGCAGTTCTGGTATGGTTTTATATGACTGCAAAAGAAAAGGGAGAGCCGCCTATTAACTGGGCCATCACAGGCTTGATCGGTTATTGGATTACTTGGTGGGCGGTTAAGCTGACAGTGGTTTCCGCTTTATTGGGCGTAGTTGCTAAAAACCCCACAGGAACTTTTTTGCTGTTACAAGTACCCGCTCTATGCGCTATCGGTGCGTCTTTTCTAATCAGGAAAAAATTGTTGGCGAATGCTGCTGAAAAAGAGTAGGTAAGATAGATCAAAATTGACTTGGAAAACTATCTATTTTTCCAAGTCAGAAAAAACTCAGTTACATACCGTAAGTTCAGTTTCCTGGATCATTTTTTAAGCATAAAACCATTCGCCAATTACTTTCCAATACAAAAACTGGAAAATATTTTCCCCAGGAGATCATCCGAGGTGAATTTTCCGGTAATTTCGGCAAGACTGTTTTGTGCTTGTCTTAAATCTTCCGCAACCAGTTCTCCGGCTTGACTACCTCTCAACTGGTTTAAGGCGCTTTCAACGAACTCATGGCCTTTGTTCAAGGCTTCGATGTGCCGTCTTCGGGCGATAAAAACATTGTCGGTAGCTTCATTAAAACCGACACTTTGTTTAAGGTGTTGTTTTAACAATTCTATACCCTCACCGGTTTTTATCGACAGGTAGATTTGAGTGCCGAGTTCCGTCTGTTTAATTTCCGGTTCCAGGCCTAATAAATCTATTTTATTGTAGATTTGAGTGATGTTGCTGCCGGACGGAAAGGTATTTAATATCGACTTTATATCCGGTTCTCTCGCATCAATCAGCAATAAGATTTTATCGGCGTTTTTGATTTCCTGGTGCGCCCTGCGGATACCTTCCTGTTCTATTGCGTTATCGCTTTCGCGCAAGCCTGCGGTGTCGATGATATGCAGGGGCATGCCGTCCAGTTGGATACGCTCTTTCAACACGTCGCGGGTGGTTCCAGCGATGTCTGTGACGATCGCGGCTTCATGCCCGGCCAGTGCATTGAGCAGGCTGGATTTTCCGGCGTTCGGTTTGCCTGCCAATACCACAGTCATGCCGTCCCGCAATAAGCGGCCCTGTTGAGCCGTTTGCTGGACTTGCTCGATACGGTGCAATATTTTGACCATCCGGTTCTCGACTACGCCATCGGTCAGGAAATCTATTTCTTCGTCGACAAAATCGATAGCGGCTTCAACATAAGTTCTGAGCTCAGTCAGTTCTTCGACCAGCTCGTTGACCTGTACTGAAAAAACACCCTGCATTGATTTTTGCGCGGACCGGACCGATTGTTCGGTGCTGCTTTCAATTAAATCGGCTACAGCTTCGGCTTGGGCTAGATCAAGTTTATTATTTAGAAACGCGCGTTCGGTAAACTCGCCGGGATTAGCTAAGCGTGCTCCTAGCGATAAAACCCGCCGCAACAGCATGTCCAATACGACCGAGCCGCCGTGGCCCTGAACTTCAAGGATGTCTTCGCCGGTGTAAGAGGCCGGGCCAGGAAAATAAAGTATGATGCCGGAATCGATCACTGAGCCGTCTTCATCGGTAAAAGATGAATACTGGGCCAGTCGGGGAATTAATTTTTTATTATCTCCAGGGATGGAGTGTATGCCGCCGGCTTGTTGGGAACAGGCGCGACGGATGAGGCGTTTGGCGATTTCAGGAACTAAAGTTCCTGAAATACGAATGATGCCAACACCGCCATTCCCTGGCGGTGTTGCAATAGCTGCAATGGTATCTAGGTTTTCTATATCCACGTAGGCCTATGGCATTTTAGCGATCTGCTTGGTGATATACGACTGTTGAATGATAGACAAAGTATTATTGACTACCCAGTATAAAACCAGACCGGCCGGGAAAAACAGGAAGAAAATAGTAAAGACGATCGGGAACATCTTCATTACTTTAGCCTGTATCGGATCGATCGGAGCAGGATTCAAGCTTTGCTGGATTTTCATGGTAATACCCATGATGACCGGCAATACATAAAACGGATCTTGAATCGACAAGTCCTGTATCCATAACATGAAAGGCGCTTGACGAAACTCAACAGTCTCACTCAATACCCAGTATAAACACATAAATACCGGAATCTGGACCAAAATGGGCAAACAGCCGCCCAATGGATTGACCTTTTCTTTTTTATACAAAGCCATCATTTCAGTATTGAAACGCGGCCTGTCGTCGGCAAAACGTTCTTGCAATTCTTTAAGACGCGGCTGGATTTTACGCATCTTGGCCATTGATTTGTAACTGGATTGCGACAATGGGAAGAACAGTAATTTAATACACAGCGTTACACCGATAATCGCTACGCCCCAATTACCGACGGCATCGTGTATCTGGTTCAATAGCCAATAGATGGGTTTGCCGATAAAGGTCAAAAAGCTGTAGTCAACAGTCAGTTCCAGACCAGGCGCTATTTTTTCCATCATAGGCTGGACTTTAGGACCGGCGAATAATTGAGCAACAAATTGCGCATCCGAGTTCGCGTTGATGGTGACCGATGGAGAATAAGTTCCGATCACATAACGTTCGTCGTTCAACGATTTGGTGTAGAAATGATTTTCTTGGTCTGCTGGTGGAATCCATGCCGAGGCAAAATAATGCTGAATCATTGCTGTCCAACCGCCTTTGGTTGCGACATCAAGATTCTCATCAGCCATATCGTCATAGCTTATTTTTTGATATTTTTCTTTTTCGGTATAAATAACGCCGCCGGCATAAGCTCTCATGCCGCCGGTCAGCATTCCACCGCTGCTGCTTGTTGTATCCGGAACTCTAAGCAACTGGCTATATTGTCTGCCGGACCAAGGCTTCGAGGAATCATTTTTGACTTTTTGTTCCAGTGTTATGTCATAACTGCCGCGTTTAAAAGTAAACAGTTTGGTAACAGTCAGGCCATTATCAGTCCATGTTAAAGGTACCGTTAAACTGTCTTGTCCAGGTTTTAGATCGTAACTGTCGGCTTCGTTTTTGAATACTGTGTGATGACTTGGTGCTGTTGCAAATCCGCTGTCGGCAATTAAACCGCTTTGCGCGACAAATAATTTATCTTGGCTGCTGTCAAACAAGCGTACCGGCGCAGTGTTTTTTTCCGCAACGGATAAGCCGATCATTGTGCGTAATTTATCTACAACGGTGTTGGGTTTTTCTACAGGATAGTTCAGCAAATCCAGATTCTGGATTGTGCCGCCTTGCAGGTCAATTTGAAGTGCAAGCACATCGGTTTTAATGGTAATGACCTTGGCGGATGAAACGCTTGCCAATGGCACGGCTGAGGTATTTTGCTCGACGGGTTCTGCTTGGGCTGATGCGCCAGTGGCAGAAGGTAAATCTTCTTTGGTATTAGCAGCTACAGGATCCACGATAGCGGCAACTTCAGGCTTCGGGCCGTAATCTTGTTGCCAGGCTTGTTGCAGCATAAAAACAAGCATTACAAAAGTAACGATCAGTACAAATCTTATGTTATCCATTCTTATTACCAAATTTTTCCGGAACGGGATCAATGCCACCTTCATGGAACGGGTGGCATTTTAATAATCTTTTGAGGGAGAGATAAGAGCCGGTAACGGCCCCGTGGAGCTGAAGCGCTTCCAGAGAATAACTTGAACAACTTGGATAGAAGCGACATCTATCGCCTAATAGAGGACTAATAAAGTATTTATAAAACTTTATGATTGCTATGAGTATGAATCGCATCGGGATACCAACTTAAGCCAATGCCTTTCCAGTGATTTTCTTAACGAATCCAGCGGAGCATCTACGGCTTCTCTACGAGCCAAAACAACAATATCCATATTCCCCAAATCGTGTTGTTTTATTCTAAAGTTTTCCCGGACAGTTCGTTTAATCACATTCCTATGTACTGCCTTTCTTATATTTTTTTTAGCAATTGCCAAGCCTAGCCGCGGATGATCGAAATCATTCTTTATGGCTAATAAGGTAAAATATTGGTCGCTTGATTTTACAGGCTTAGCAAAAACCTTTTTATATTCAGCCGGTTTCTTTAACCGTAACTGCGGGGGGAAACTAAAAACTTCTTCAGCCACTCAACCGTCAACTAAACGGTTAACTGGGCGCGACCTTTTGCTCTGCGAGCATTGAGAACTTTACGGCCGCCTACTGTTGCCATTCTTGCACGGAAACCATGAGTTCTTACGCGTTTGATTTTACTTGGTTGGTATGTTCTTTTCATTTTACTTAAAGCCTGATCGGATGAGTGTTAACAAAAACAGATAAAAAAGACAGCGGATGATAAAATAAACCATCAAGCCTGTCAATTCTGTAGCGTAATGTTTTATTGCTGTATAGTGATAAAAAATCTAAATTACCCTATTAATTCTAATCAACTTTTTACTATTTCAATGAGCTCAATTTGGAACAACTGTCTTTCTAAACTTGAAAATGAAATTTCAGGTTCTGATTTCAGTACATGGATACGGCCGCTTCAGGCCATAGAAAGCGAAGGACAAATAAAACTATTAGCCCCTAATCGATTTGTACTGGACTGGGTTAAAGAGCATCATTTTGCAAAAATCGAAGAAACCATTCATGAGTTTTCCAACGGAACATTAAATCTAAGTCTGGAAATCGGTTCCAAAAACTCAACCGTTGCTACGGCAGCAAAAATAGCAAAACCTGCCGGAACTCAAAAAGCCAGTCCCAACTTTCTCAATAAAGCATTTACCTTCGACAATTTTGTTGAAGGTAAATCCAATCAGTTGGCAAGGGCTGCTTCCGTGCAGGTTTCTGAAAATATCGGCAAGGCTTATAACCCATTGCTTATTTACGGCAGTTCAGGTTTGGGTAAAACTCATATGATGCATGCAATAGGCAATGCTGTTTTACAAAAAAATCCTTCGGCAATCGTTGTTTATTTGCACTCTGAAAAATTTGTCCAGGATATGGTTAAGGCATTACAGCAGAACTCGATTAACGCCTTTAAAGAATTTTATCGCGGCGTTGATGTCCTTTTAATCGACGATATTCAGTTTTTTGCCGGTAAAGAACGCTCCCAGGAAGAATTTTTCCATACATTCAATACCTTGCTGGAAAAAAAACATCAGGTGATTTTGACCTGCGACAAATATCCAAAAGAGATCATAGGTCTCGAAGACCGTTTAAAATCGCGTTTTGGTTGGGGACTTCCCGTTCTAATCGAGCCGCCAGATCTGGAAACCAGAGCCGCTATTTTAATGAAAAAAGCCGCTCTGGTTAATATTGAACTGGCTCAGGATGTGGCTTTTTTTATCGCGAAAAGAATCCCTTCCAATGTCCGGGATCTTGAAGGTGCTTTAAGACGCGTCATTGCCAACGCCCAGTTTACCGGTCGTGAAATCACTATCGATTTCACCAAGGAAGCATTGCACGATTTAATTTCCTTGCAGGACAAACTGGTCAATATCGACAATATCCAAAAAACAGTTGCCGAATATTTTAAAATCCGGGTTGCGGATTTATCTTCTAAAAATAGAAAACAATCGATTACCCGTCCACGACAAATAGCCATGAGCTTAGCCAGAGAACTGACATCGCACAGCTTTCCTGAAATTGGCGATGCGTTCGGCGGTCGCGACCACACTACGGTAATGAATGCCTGTAAAAGAATTACTGAATTAAAAGAAGCTGATAGTAAAATTGCGGAAGATTACTCCAACCTGTTGAGAACTCTGTCTCATTAACAGGGATTAACCTGTGGATAAAATGTATTTTTGCCGGTAGCGTTGATTTAACTACAAGGCGTACACGTTAAAGCACACCCTTAAACACATTATTTATAACAATCCATCTATTTGATTTTTAAGGATAAAAAGCTGTTATCAACAGCTTCCTTTTAAGCTAGTAGTAATAATATAAAAAATATTCTTTTATGAAATTTATTATTAATAGAGAAGAAATCCTGCTTCCTTTGCAGCAAATAGTCAGTGTCATAGAAAAACGGCAAACAATGCCCATTCTTTCCAATGTCTTGTTGGTTATTGAGGAAGGCCAGCTGATTTTAACCGGCACGGATCTGGAAATTCAGATCATTGCAAAAATCAATATTGCCACGGCAACACCTGGTTCGATTACGGTGCCGGCAAGAAAATTCTTAGATATTTGCAGGCTTTTGCCTAGCGGTGCTGAAATTAAATTTGAATTGCAGGACGACAAAGTAAAAATTGCTTCCAGCCGCAGCCGGTTTTCTTTGAGTTGTTTACCGGCAGATAATTATCCTGAATTTGCTGAATCGGAATTAGAGAACCATTTATTTATTAATGCCGGTAAATTTAAAAAGGCTCTCGATAAAACCGTATTCTGTATGGCTAATCAGGATGTACGTTATTACCTGAATGGCTTGTTGCTTAATGTATCTAATAGCAAGTTGAAACTGGTTGCATCGGATGGACACCGTTTATCCATTTATGAAGATAACCTTGATCAGGCTACCGGTTTTGAAGCCAGAATCATCCTTCCCAGAAAAGGCGTTCTTGAGCTGAGCCGCTTGCTCGACGATCCGGAAGCTGAACTGAAAGTTGAGTTTTCCAGCAACAATATCAGGATTGTCATCAAGGACCTAATTTTCTCGGCAAAACTGGTGGATTCAAAATATCCTGATTTCAGCAAAGTTTTTCAGCAGGAATTTTTCAATCAAATCCATATTCAAAAACAGCTATTAAAAGAAGCATTAACGCGTGTTGCGATCTTGTCGAATGAGAAATTTAAAGGCGTAACTTTTGATATTACCCCTGACAGCCTAAAAATCAGTACGCATAATCCAGAGCATGATGAAGCCGAGGAAGAACTGATGATTGAATACACAGGCGAAGCCTTAACGATTGCTTTTAATGCCCAATATTTACTGGATGCCGTTTCAAACCTGGACTCCGAACTTGCGGTGTTGACCATTGCAAGCAACGCCAGCAGTTGCTTTATCGATGAGCCGGGTGAGTGCGGGTATAAATTCATTGTTATGCCCATGAGATTGTAATATTGCAGCAATGAGTTTGTTGAAACTGGATATTCATGGAGTTCGAAATATCCAAAAAGCATCCATAATTCCTTCTCCGGCAATTAATTTTATTGTCGGAGAAAATGCCAGCGGTAAAAGCGCACTTATCGAAGCCATTTTTATATTAGGACGAGCTAAATCTTTTCGTTCTTCTACTATCAAACCCGTTGTTAATTTCAGCCAAAATCACTTGGTCGTTTCAGCACAAACAGTGCAGGCAAACGGTAGCCATCTTTATTTAGGCATACAAATGGATGGCAAGAACCTTGAAATCCATATCAACCAACAAGCAAATCAAAAACGCTCGGATTTAGCTTACGCGTTGCCTTTACAGTTGATCCATCCAAAAAGTTATGAATTACTCGATGCCGGTTCACAAGGCAGAAGAGAATTTTTGGATTGGGGCGTTTTTAATAATGAGCAAAATTACTTACCCGTCTGGCGAAAATTCAAAAAAGCTCTATCACAACGCAATGCTTTATTAAAAACAAGACGGCTTGAACAGATCAATGTTTGGGATAAAGAATTGGTTTATTACGGTACAATAGTCGATTGCTACCGTCAGCAATATTTAGAAAAATTCAAGCCTGTTTTTATCGAGATTGCCGGTAGATTTCTGTCTCTTGATGGAATAGATCTGAAGCTTGCGTCCGGTTGGGATACAGCCAAGGAATTTAGCCAAGTATTAATTGAAGATCAAGATAAAGACCTGCGTTATGGATTTACTCATAGCGGACCGCATCGAGGAGATTTTCATTTATTGGTTAATAACCGATTAGCAAAGGATTTTGTTTCGCGGGGCCAATTGAAATTATTGGTCATGAGCCTGAAACTGGCGCAGGTTCAGCTGCTCGCCAATGAGCAAGGCCAAACAGGCTGTGTATTGATTGATGATTTCGCAGCAGAACTCGATGTAATCAACCGGGCTAAATTACTACGCTACTTGTCTGAGATGGCATGTCAGGTATTTATCTCAGCTACAGAAGCAAATGATTTTGGCGATCTAAGCCAGATAAAAAATTACAAAATGTTCCACGTGGAACAAGGCACTATAAAACCCGTGTAATGTTTCACGTGGAACATTCGCAACCAACAGGAAAAGAAATAGTCATGAGTAACCCCAGTGATCAAGTTGTAGAAACGCCTGCGCCTGAATACGACAGTACCAATATTCAAGTATTAAAAGGACTGGATGCGGTAAGAAAACGGCCGGGCATGTATATCGGCGATACGGATGACGGTTCCGGTTTGCATCACATGGTTTTTGAAGTTGTCGATAATTCGATTGACGAGGCACTAGCGGGTTATTGTAAAGAGGTCAGGGTAATTATTCACAGTAACGGCTCAGTATCCGTTTCTGATGATGGCCGCGGCATTCCTGTTGATATTCATAAAGAAGAGGGCAGATCGGCGGCGGAAGTCATTATGACGGTACTGCATGCCGGCGGTAAATTTGACGATAATGCTTACAAGGTAAGCGGCGGTCTGCACGGTGTGGGTGTGTCGGTTGTTAATGCGTTATCCGAAGAATTGAATCTCGAAGTCCGCAAGAACGGCCAGCTTTACAAGCAGCAGTACCTTATGGGGGAGCCAGTTGCTCCGCTAGCCGCAGTAGGGCCTGCTGAAGGCTCCGGTACACTGATAAACTTTAAGCCTAGCGCTGCAACGTTTACCGATGTCGAATTTCACTACGACATACTGGCAAAAAGACTCAGAGAATTATCCTTTTTGAATTCCGGCGTACGCATCAGCCTGGAAGACGAACGCAACGACAGGAAAGATGTATTCGAATTCGAAGGTGGCATAGGCGCATTTGTTGAGCATCTTAATAAAAACAAAACCCCGCTATTTCCCGAAGTATTCCATTTTGTTGCAGAAAAAGAAGGCGTCACAGTCGAAGTGGCTATGCAGTGGAACGATTCCTATCAGGAGAATGTGTTCTGTTACACCAACAACATTCCGCAACGCGATGGCGGCAGTCATTTAGCCGGTTTCAGGGGCGCTTTGACCAGAACCATCAATCAATATATCGAGTCCAGCGGTTTAGCTAAAAAAGAAAAAGTGCAAACTACCGGCGATGATGCCCGTGAAGGCTTGACCGCTGTACTGTCGGTTAAAGTACCCGACCCGAAGTTTTCCTCGCAAACTAAAGACAAACTGGTTTCATCGGAAGTAAAGCCTCTGGTTGAATCGACAATGAACGAAAAGCTACAGGAATTCTTGCTGGAAAAACCGCAAATAGCCAAAGCCATCGTCGGTAAGATTGTCGATGCGGCCCGTGCCAGAGAAGCAGCCCGTAAAGCGCGGGAAATGACGCGCCGCAAGACTACACTCGATATTGCCGGATTGCCGGGTAAATTGGCCGATTGCCAGGAAAAAGATCCCGCATTATCCGAACTGTTCCTGGTGGAAGGGGACTCTGCGGGCGGATCGGCAAAGCAGGGCAGGGATCGTCGCACCCAAGCCATCCTGCCGTTAAAAGGAAAAATCCTTAACGTAGAAAAAGCCCGCTTCGACAAAATGATTTCATCGGAAGAAGTCGGAACATTAATTACCGCGTTAGGTTGCGGTATAGGCAAAGACGAATACAATCTGGCTAAACTGCGTTACCACCGCATTATCATCATGACCGATGCGGACGTCGATGGATCGCACATCAGAACTTTGTTACTGACATTCTTTTATCGCCAATTGCCCGAGATCGTCGAGAAAGGCTACATCTACATTGCCCAGCCGCCGTTGTATAAAGTTAAAAAAGGCAAGCAAGAGCATTACGTTAAAGACGACGCCCAATTGAATGAATACCTGATCCAACTCGCGCTGGATAAAGCCCAGCTTTTTACCGATGTATCCGCGCCGCCTATTCAAGGGCAAGGCCTGGAAAAACTGGCTAAATTGTTTACCGAAGTAGACGGTATCAACAATCGCTTATCCAGACGTTACGACGAAATTTTCCTGGAGCAGTTTGCGTATATGGACGTAATCAGCGACGAACTGAAGCAGGATCAACAAAAGCTCACTGCCTGGTTTGCTATGATGGAGCAAAAACTGACCGATTGCGACAGCAAGGCGGTATACACTGTTGAGCTGGATTACAAATCAAGCAGTGAGTTTTCGGTTGTGATTAATAAACGCCTGCACGCGATAACCAAAACCTTTGTGCTGCCGTCGACTTTTTTCAATAGCAAGGATTACCAAAAAATCGCGCAATATGCCCAAGACACAGCAGGCATGTTTAACGAAAGCTCATTTATGCAAATGGGCGAAAGACAACAGCCTGTCAGCAACTTTAAACAGGCTTTTGAATGGATGATGAAGGAAATCAAAAAAGGCCAGCATATCCAGCGTTACAAAGGTTTGGGTGAAATGAACCCCGAACAGCTATGGGAAACCACGCTGGATGCCAACAACCGTCGCTTGCTGCAAGTCAGGATCGAAGACGTGATTGCGGCCGATGAAATCTTCACGACATTAATGGGCGATGTGGTAGAGCCGCGTCGGGATTTTATTGTTAAGAATGCGTTGGATGTTACTAATTTGGATGTTTGATTATTTAAAGAGCAACTTCAACATAACAATAGTGCCGCAATCAACCAACGGCACTATTGGCAGCAAATTCAATAAGGAAAGCTGCTTGGTTTATTAAATAAGACCTTGAATAATAGAATCACAAATGAACCACGCAGCACACAATAAGCTTGTCTCATTCATATGGTCTATCGCCGACGACTGCCTACGCGATGTTTATGTCCGCGGCAAATACCGCGATGTAATATTGCCGATGGTGGTATTACGTCGCCTTGATACCCTGTTGGAACCCAGCAAAGACAAAGTGCTGGAAGAGCTCATATTCCAGAAAAGCGACATGGGACTCACCGAACTGGATGATAACGGTCTAAAAGACGCTTCCGGCTATGTGTTTTACAACACCAGTAAATGGACGCTCAGCCAGCTTTCTAAAACCGCCACCAACAACCAGCAAATCCTGCTGGCCAATGTCGAAGAATACCTGAACGGCTACAGCGCCAACGTCAAAGAGATTATTGACAAGTTCAACCTCAAAGCCCAAGTGCGCCACATGGCAAGCAAAGATGTTTTGCTGGATGTGCTGGAAAAGTTCACCTCGCCGAATATCAACCTCACCCCGCATGAAGTAGAAGACCCAGACGGCAACCGCCTGCCTGCGCTGACCAACCTGGGTATGGGTTATGTGTTTGAAGAGTTGATCCGCAAATTCAACGAAGACAACAACGAAGAGGCTGGCGAGCACTTCACGCCCCGCGAAGTGATCGAGCTGATGACGCATCTTATTTTCGACCCGGTTAAAGACCAACTGCCGCCGGTCATGACCATCTACGACCCGGCCTGCGGTTCCGGCGGCATGCTGACCGAATCGCAAAACTTCATCAAGGATGAGGAAGGCGCTATCCGTGCCACTGGCGATGTTTATCTGTACGGCAAAGAGATCAACGACGAGACCTACGCCATCTGCAAATCCGACATGATGATCAAGGGCAACAATCCAGCCAACATCCGGGTCGGCTCCACGTTATCTGTCGACGAATTTGCCGGAACCCGCTTTGACTTCATGCTGTCCAATCCGCCCTATGGTAAAAGCTGGGCCAGTGAGCAGAAATTCATTAAAGACGGCGCCGACGTGATTGACCCGCGTTTTCGGGTGACACTGAAAGACTATTGGAGCAATGAAGAAACCATCGATGCCACTCCGCGTTCCAGCGACGGCCAGCTGCTGTTCCTGATGGAAATGGTCAGCAAAATGAAAAGCCTGGACAACAGCCCGAAAGGTTCCCGCATCGCTTCAGTGCATAACGGCTCCAGCCTGTTCACCGGCGATGCCGGCAGCGGCGAAAGCAATATCCGCCGCTATATCATAGAAAACGACCTGCTCGAAGCGATCATCCAGCTACCGAACAACCTGTTCTATAACACCGGCATCACCACTTATATCTGGCTGCTGTCCAACCGCAAATCAGACCAGCGCAAAGGCAAGGTGCAGTTGATCAATGCCAGCCAGCTTTACCGTAAGCTGCGCAAAAACCTCGGCAACAAAAACTGTGAATTCGCCTCCGAGCACATCCGGGAAATCGTCACCACCTATTTGCAATTAGCCGCTAAAGAGCGTCAGGCTGATGACTCCGGCATCGCGGCCCAAGTCTTCGACAACAGCGATTTTGGTTACTACAAGGTCAATATCGAGCGGCCGGACCGCCGCAAAGCCCAGTTCAGCAGCGAGCGCATCGAAACCCTGCGTTTCGACAAATCCTTGCGGGAACCGATGCAATGGATTTACAGCCAATGGGGCGATGCCGTCTACCAAGCCGCCACTTTGGCCGACCAGGAAAAGACTATTATCGGTTGGTGTGATGAAAATGAGTTAAACCTGAACAATAAAAGCCGCCAAAAACTGCTCAGCCCGTCTACTTGGCAAAAACAACTGGCTTTGGTGCAGACAGCCAATACTTTGATGGCCGCGATAGGCGAAACTGAATTTAGCGATTTCAACCGATTTACCGCGCAAGTGGACAAAGTGCTCAAGGTTCAAGCTGTCAAACTGAGCGCCGGCGACAAAAACGCCATCCTCAACGCCGTCAGCTGGTACGACGAGACTGCCGAAAAAGTCATCGCGCAAAAGCTTAAACTGGGCGGCGACAAGTTCGACCAATTGCTGCACCATCTGGACTGCAACGAACAGCAGTTGCCGGATTTCGGCTATTACCCGGCCGATAAAAAAGGCGAATACCTGACGTATGAAACCAACACCGATCTGCGCGATAGCGAATCAATACCATTAAAAGGACATATTCACAGCTACTTCTTGGCGGAAGTCAAACCGCATGTTGCAGAAGCCTGGATCAACCTCGACTCCGTAAAAATCGGTTACGAGATCAGCTTTAATAAATATTTCTATCGCCACAAGCCGCTGCGCAGCATGGACGAGGTGGCCCGAGACATTATTGCGCTGGAACGGCAGGCGGAAGGCTTGATTGCCGATATTCTGGGCATCGATGTGAGCCAGATATAGGCCAGGGCATGAAAGATTCAAAAAGCATAAAACAATCAAATACATACAAAGAAGTAGCGAAAGACTTTGCGCTGCTGTTGACCGATATCGCCGCCGTCATCCAGCAATCCCGCCAGCAGGTACAGCAAGCGGTTAATAGTGCAATGGTGCAATGCTACTGGCAAATCGGCCGCTTGATTGTCGAGCATGAGCAACAGGGACAGGCCCGAGCTGTTTACGGCAAACAGCAACTGCAAACGCTATCCGAGCAATTGACGGCGGAATTCGGCAAAGGTTTCGATGCCACCAATCTGCGCAATATGCGGCGCTTTTATTTAACGTTTCCGATTCGGGAGACAGTGTCTCTCGAATTGAGTTGGTCGCATTACAATGTCTTGGCTCGCGTCGAAAACACCAACGCCAGGACATGGTATCAACGGGAAGCGATTCAACAGCACTGGAGCGTGCGCGCGCTCGACCGGCAAATCAGCAAACTTTATTACGAACGCCTGCTGTCCAGTCAGGACAAAGCGGCGGTTCAGGCCGAAGCAGAGCAAAAAATCGCCGACATAGAACAACAGCTGTTATCAGCCAAAGATTATATTCGCGATCCTTACATCCTCGATTTTCTGAACCTGCCGAGCCAACAGCTTTTGGAATCCGATCTGGAGCAGGGCTTGCTCGACAACCTGCAAGCGTTTTTGCTGGAGCTGGGCAAAGGCTTTGCGTTTGTCGCCCGGCAGCAGCGCATCCGCACCGAAGACCAGGACTTTTACATCGACCTGGTGTTTTACCATTTCAAACTGAAATGTTTTTTACTGATCGACCTGAAACTGGGCAAATTGACGCATCAGGACGTCGGCCAGATGGACAGCTACGTGCGCATTTACGACCGGCAGCAACGGGCGGCCGACGACAACCCCACCATCGGCCTGATCCTGTGCAGCCAAAAAAGCGAAGCGGTGGTGAAATACTCGGTGCTGACCGACAGCGAACAGCTGTTTGCCGCCAAATACCTGCCTTATCTGCCGAGCGAAGAAGAACTGAAACGCGAATTGGAACTGGAGCGGATCAAAGTGCAGGCGCAATTGCTGAACAAAATGGACGAGGCGGATGATGATTGAATTACTGACGGCGATGCCGAAATATGACGCTTATAAGGATTCCGGCGAGGAATGGTTGGGGGAGGTTCCGGAGCACTGGGAAATAGCACCTTTAAAGCATTCAGTATTGTTAGTTTCTGAAAAGATTTCTAGTCGAGAATCTACATTAAAATACTACGGCATGGAAAATGTCGAGTCATGGTCTGGTCGTTTTATAGAAACTGAAACAGAAGTTGAAGGTTTGGCTAGCAAATTCAATGAAAGAGACATTCTGTTCGGAAAACTGAGACCATATTTAGCCAAAGTTACACTAACTCAAAATGAAGGAATATGTTCCACAGAATTTTTGGTTTACCGTGTAACAAAGCATTCACCTGATTTTTTCAGATATTTGCTAGTCTCAACGACTTTTATCAATTTAATAGATGCCTCTACTTATGGATCGAAAATGCCGCGAGCTAGCGCTGATTTTATCGGTATACAGAGGACATTAATACCTACACTCCCGGAGCAAGTCTCCATCGCCGAATTTCTGGATCGCAAAACCGCGCAGATCGATCAGGCTGTGTCGATTAAGGAAAAACAGATCGCCCTGCTCAAAGAGCGCAAACAAATCCTAATTCAAAACGCTGTCACCCGCGGCCTGAATCCCGACGCTCCGATGCGCGACTCCGGCGTTGAGTGGATTGGCGAGATACCGGCGCATTGGAAGACGCTTTTCAATCGAAGATTATTCAGAGAAAAATCTCGAGCAATTACCGATAAAGCTGAACTTCCATTATCACTATCACAAGTTGACGGTGTTATCCCTTCAATGGATATGAAAGAACGATCATTAAGCCCTGCTCATCGAAACAACTTTAAACTTTGCTATCCTGGTGACTTGATAGTTAATCGGTTTAAAGGGCATCTAGGAGTTCTTTTTGAATCTAAGTACAGAGGAATCGTAACGTTTCATTACGGAGTTTTTGAGCCATGTCTTCCTATGAACACTAAATATTTTGAGCATTTGTATCACACGGATATATATAGAACAGTATATGCGGGTGCTTCAAACGGAATGACTTTGGGTTTACAAAATCTTTCTAATCAGAACTTTTACATGGTTAAAACTATATACCCTCCTTTGGAAGAGCAGAAAGAAATCATTCTTTACATCGAAACTGAATCCGCCAAAATCGACCAAGCCATTTCGATACAACAACAGCAAATCGACAAACTGAAAGAATACAAAGCCACGCTGATCAACAGCGCCGTGACCGGCAAAATCAAGGTGCCTGAGTTAAGCGGGGAAAAGGACGCGGCATAACGACTATTTATCGTTCACACGCTCCGACGCTCGTCGTTATACACAAGTATTAAAAAGCACGTCATCCCGGCAGGGATTGCCGGGATCCAGACCACAGGGATGTGAACGCTCTTATGAGGCAATTCCCGCGTTGCAAGATTTACTGCCCGTTTGGACATTGCCATCCATGGCTCCTGGATCCCGGCAATCCCTGCCGGGATGACGGTGTCACTCAGACACTTGTGTATTACTCGTTCCCACGCTCCCGAGACTGTGAAAGTATTATCAGACACCCTATTTTATAATATGCACATCATCCGCTAACCGCCAGTTAACCAATCATCATGACATCACGCCGCTATCAACCCGTATTAAACCGTCAGCAAGACATGTTGCTGCCGCCTTGTGTCGATGAATACGTCAGCCAGAATAATCCGGTGCGCGCCATAGATGCGTATGTGAACACC
>Ga0208789_1000098_pt1 | contig 127267 bp, 104 predicted proteins | sample Methanotroph_Enr_FD_187368 | JGI IMG/M metagenome (GOLD analysis project Ga0208789, IMG submission 187368) | Enriched soil microbial communities from Old Woman Creek wetland in Ohio, USA - Methanotroph_Enrichment_5 (SPAdes) (version 2) | ecosystem: Environmental > Terrestrial > Soil > Wetlands...
TGGCGAGCAGGGCGCCCAGGGGCTTGGCCTCGGCTTCCGCCGCAGATCGGGCGGCGGCTTCCATGGCCCGGTACCGGGCGAGGACCTCGAGGCCCAGGGGGGTGAGGCTGGCACCGCCTCGGTCCGAGCCGCCCCGCTCGGTGGCCACCAGGGGTCCCCGGAAGCAGCGATTCATGGTGCCGACCAGGAGCCAGGCCCGGCGGTAGCTCATCTCCAGCCGACGGCCGGCAGCGGCGATGGAGCCCTCCTCCCGGATGGCCTCCAGAAGATCGGCCTTGCCCGGACCCATGGCGATCTCCTCGCCCAGGTGGATGCGCACCCGGAGGCTCAGGATCGGTGCTGGCATGGTCCCTCCCTGATCTGGCGGGTCTATCATCTCCCGGTCCCGAACCGGAGTAGCCATGGAAGCCAGCCTCCCCAGCATGGTCCTGCGACCCATCGGCTGCATCCACAGCCCCCACCAGGACCCGGAGGCGACACCCATCCAGCCGCGCTTCGCCCGGGGCGTGCGGGGGCGGGTGGAGGTCTTCGAAGCCTACGAGGAAGGCCTGGCGGACCTCGAGGGGTTCTCCCACCTCTTCCTGATCTACGGCCTCCACCGCGCGGACCCGCCGACGCTGACGGTGGTGCCCTTCATGGATGACCGGGTCCGGGGCATCTTCGCCACGCGCCACCCGGCGCGGCCCAATGCACTGGGGTTGAGTCTGGTCCGGCTCGTGGGCCGGGAGGGGCGCTGGCTGGACGTGGAGGGTCTCGACGTGCTGGACGGCACCCCGCTGCTTGACATCAAGCCCTACTACCCGGCCTTCGATGCGCCGGAGGGCGAGGTGCGCGCCGGATGGCTGGAGGCGATCCCGGACGCCGTGGCCGAGCGCCGGGGCCGGCGGAAGGACGCCTCGCGAACCTGAAACGCCCGTGGCCGTGGCGGCATCCAAGGGGACACGGAGGCCTCCCCTTGCTCATCCGCCGTCCCCAGGATCTCCCCTCCTCCGAGATCACGCCGGAGGGCCTCTACCTGGACCGCCGGGCCTTCCTGGGGGGCACGGCCGCGGCCCTGGCCCTGGCCGCCACGGGGATGCCCCTGGGGGCGGCGGATCCGGGCGGCCTGGGGCCCCTGGCCCGCAGCCCCTACAGCACCTCCGAGCGGCCCAACCGCTGGGAGGAGGTGACGGGCTACAACAACTTCTACGAGTTCGGCACGGGCAAGGACGACCCCGCCCGGGAGGCCTGGCGCCTGAAGCCCCGGCCCTGGACCGTGCGGGTGACGGGCGAGTGCCTGAAGCCCCGGACCTTCGGCCTGGAGGATCTGCTGCGCCTGGCCCCTATGGAGGAGCGCATCTACCGCATGCGCTGCGTGGAGGGCTGGAGCATGGTCATCCCCTGGGCGGGCTTCCCCCTGAAGGCCCTGCTGGACCGGGTGGAGCCGAAGTCCACGGCCCGCTACGTGGCCTTCTTCTCCCTGGCCGATCCCGCGCAGGAGCCGGGCGTGCGCCTGCCGGTGCTGGACTGGCCGTACCTGGAGGGCCTGCGGCTGGACGAGGCGAACCATCCGCTCACGCTCCTGGCCTTCGGCGTCTACGGCCGCGTGCTGCCGAACCAGAACGGGGCCCCCCTGCGGCTGGTGGTGCCCTGGAAGTACGGCTTCAAGGGGGCCAAGTCCATCGTGGAGATCCGCCTGGTGCGGGACCAGCCCTGGACCAGCTGGGCCAGGTCCAGCCCCGACGAGTACGGCTTCTACGCCACCGTGAATCCGGCCGTGGACCATCCCCGCTGGAGCCAGGCCACGGAGCGCCGGATCGGCGAGTGGTTCCGCCGGCCCACGCTGATGTTCAACGGGTACGGCGACCAGGTGGCCTCGCTGTACACCGGCCTGGATCTGCGGCGGAATTTCTAGGCGTGGTCAGGCACAGGCCGGACCCAGCGCGCCGCGCGGGCGGCGGTGACGAGAAGGATCGCCGGAAGGCCGATCCACACGGCTTCGGTCCAGAGGGCGCCCAGGAAACGGACCCACAGGCGCCCCGTGAGCGGGATGGGCGAGACGCGGATGGGCTGCCACACGCAGACGTACCGCTCGCCGGAGAAGGGCAGGAAGGCCGCCACGCCGACCCCGCCGAGGGTGCAGGCGTCCAGCAGGCCGTGGGAGAAGGCGGCGGCGAACAGGCAGAGCCAGAGCCTCCGGCTGCGCAGGTGGGAGCGGAGACCCAGCAGCATGGCGGCGCTGGCGATGAGGGCCGCGGCCGCCAGGGAGTGGGTGGCGCCCCGGTGGGTGAGGCAATGGCCGTAGGGCAGGTGCAGGAAGGCCGTGAACCAGTCCAGGTCGGGGGCCAGGGCGCAGGCGGCGGCGAGGGCCCAGGTACGGCGGGGCGCCCGGCCGCCGGTGAAGGCGGCGTTCAGGGCGAGGCCGGCGGCGGCGTGGCCGAGGAGCGAAGGCATGGCTGGTTCCGGGGTGCGGGAGCAGGGAGACATCCGGGCGGCCGTGGCACGGCGCGGGAGGATCCTGGACGGGAACCGCCGGGACATGCGCCACCATCTTGCACTGCAGTCAGCGCAATCCGAAAAGCCCAGAATCCCCGATTATGAAGGCCGGAACCCGGAACGGCAAATCCACGGAGGGCCCATGCGCCGCGTGCTTCCCCACCTCGCCCGATGGCTGCCCCTGTTGCCCCTGCTCCGCCTCGGCTGGGGCCTCCTCCGCCAGGACTTCGCCATCCTCACGGCCAACCCCGTGGAAAAGCTCATCGACACCTGCGGGTGGTGGGCCCTGGCGTGCCTGGCGCTCTCCCTGGCCATGGCGCCGCTCCAGCGCACCACCCGCTGGTCCGGCTGGTCGGCCCTGAAGCGTCCCCTGGGGCTCTGGGCCTTCGCCTACGGCTGCCTCCACCTGCTGATCTACACGGGCCTGGACCTGGGATTCAGCCCCAGGGAGCTGGCGCGCGACCTGGCCAAGCATCCCTTCATCTTCGTGGGCATGGCCACCTGGCTGTGCCTGCTGCCCCTGGCGATCACGAGCACGAAGGGCTGGCAGCGGCGCTTGGGGCGGAACTGGAAACGGCTCCACCGCCTGGCCTACCTCGCCGCGGCCCTGGGGGTGGTGCACTTCGCCTGGAAGGCCAAGGTGGGCTTCCGAGATCCCCGCGTGCTCCTGCTGGCCGTGCCCGTGGCGGCTCTCCTCCTCCTGAGGATTCCCTGGCCGCGCCGCCACCCGGCGCGGGCACAATAGAGGGTTCCGCCGCCGGCGGGCGCCCTCCAGGGGCGGCCCCGGCCCTTCCCCGCAGGATCCATGAACGACGCCATCCCCCAGGCCCGGGTGACCAAGGCCCTCACCCAGGACGGCCACATCCGCCTCTCCTCCCTCGATGCCGCCCCGCTCTGGGACGGCGTGCGGCGGGGACACCCCCATCTGGAGCCGTCGGCCTGCGCCTGCCTCACGGAGCTGCTGGTTTCGGCGGCCCTGCTCCAGAGCCGCACCCTCTTCGCGGAGCGGCTCCAGCTTCTCCTCAAGGGCGGGGGCCGGGCCAAGGCCGTGGTGGCCGACAGCTGGCCCGACGGGACCCTGCGGGGCGTCCTGGACCTCGGCGCCCCCGGGGCGGGAGAATGGATCGCGGGCCCCGGCGTCCTCCAGGTGATGCGCTCCAATGCCGCCGGGCAGCCCTACATCGGGCACCTGCCCCTGGTGGCGGGGGGCATCCAGACCCAGATCGAGCACTACCTCCAGCAATCGGAGCAGGTGCAGGCCAGTGTCACGCTGTGGTGCGACCCGGGCACCGGCGAGGCCGGCGGCCTGCTGGTGGAGCCCCTGCCCGCGTGCCCGCCGGAGCGCCTGGCGCGGCTGGTGCAGGCCATCGAAGGCCTGGAAGTGGTGCCCCTCTGGGAGCGCACGCCGGACTTCCTCGCGGCCTGGGTGGCCCAGGGCCAGGGCACCGAACTCCAGTCCACTTCGGAGCTCTACTACCGCTGCCGCTGCAGTCGCGAGGCCCTGCTGGCCACCCTCCGCACCTTCCCGGAGGACCAGAAGGAGGACCTCTTCCGCGAGCCCGGCCCGGTGGAGGTCCGCTGCGACTACTGCGGCACGATGTACCCCGTCTCCCGCGAGGAGCTCCTCGGGGGGGCCTCCTGATGGCCGGCGGGGTGGCCATCGCGGAGCGGGGGCGACCCCTGGGCTCGCCGTTCTCGGTGTGGCTGGCCTTCCGCGCCGTGCCCTTCCTGGGGGCGGGCCTGATCAAGCTCTGGTCCTACACCCTGCGGGTGAAGCGGGAGGGCTTCGAGCCCGTGGAGGCCCTCGCGGACCGGGACGAGCGCTTCATCCTGGCCTTCTGGCACCGGCGCCTCTTCATGATGCCGCTCGCCTATCCCTTCCGCCGCCGCACCGCCGCCGGCGAGGCCCGGGGCGTGGCCATCCTCTCCAGCGACAGCCGGGACGGCGAGCGCAGCGCCGCGACCTGGCGCTGGTTCGACATCCACGCCGTGCGCGGCACCGCCAGCGAGGACGGGGCGCGGGCCCTGGTGCGCATGATCCAGGCCGTGAAACAGGGATGGGACTTCGGCATCACGCCCGACGGCCCCCGCGGTCCGCTCATGGAACTGAAGCCCGGCACCGTGGCCCTGGCCCGCAAGACCGGCGCCTGGATTGTGCCCGTCAGCCTCGCCTTCGACCGCAGCTTCGAGCTGAAGACCTGGGACCGCATGGTGATCCCGATGCCCTTCGCGACCTGCGTGATCAGGTACGGCGAACCCTTCCGGCTTCCGCCGAAGGGGGACGACGTCCCCGAGACCGCTCGGCTGCAACGAGAGATGGATGATTTGGAACGCTGGGCTGATGCGGTGGCCCGGGAGGCTTTGTGAGCTGGTTCGGCTATCGCCCCAACCTGGGCGACCTCCAGCGCGAGGCCTGGGACAAGGCCCTGCACCACTTTCCGGCAGCAGGAACCTGGTCGGTTACGAGGTGGATTCCGGATGGATTCGTGGTGTTGGATTTAGATGGAACCGAAATTGGGCGACACTTGGCCCCGGAGGCCTCCAGCATGCCGCTATGGGGCGAACGACGTCCCGTCGGCCTCGCTGAAATGGGGTTGGTGATTCCCTATGCCTCGGATGAGGTTCAGCCTGGGATTCAACCCATTCAAATTCCATGGACTCAAATCAGTCCGGCGTTCGGCTCTACGCATTTCAGCCTCGCTGCGGAGGTGATCGTGACCCTCAGGCTGAGCGAAGAGGCCGCTTCCGAGGTTCACGCACGCATCGGGGATTTGCATGGCTGACCTCGCCGTCGTCTCCCTCTCCGGGGGCATGGACTCCTGCGTCACCGCGGCCATCGCCCGGGCCGAGGGCTTCGAGCTGGCCCTGCTCCACGCGGACTACGGCCAGCGCACCCAGGACCGGGAGAAGCAGGCCTTCCGCGAGATCGCAGACTTCTACGACGTTCCCGCTTCCCGGCGACTCATCATCGGCTTCGATTCCCTCAAGGCCATCGGCGGCTCGGCGCTGACGGATCCGTCCATCGCCCTGCCCGAGGGTGATCCCGACCGCGCCGGCGTGCCCGTGAGCTACGTGCCCTTCCGCAACGCGCACCTGCTGGCCACCTGCGTGAGCTGGGCCGAGGTGCTCCGCGCCAGCGCCATCTTCGTGGGCTTCGTGGAGGAGGACAGCAGCGGCTACCCGGACTGCCGCGAGGCCTTCCTCCGCAGCTTCGAGCAGACGGCGAACCTGGGGACGAAGCCCGAGACGCGCCTGGCCTTCCACGCGCCCCTGCTGCACCTGCGCAAGGCGGAGATCGTGAAGAAGGGCCTGGCCCTGGGTGCGCCCCTGCCCCTGAGCTGGTCCTGCTACCAGGGCGAGGACCAGGCCTGCGGCCGCTGCGACTCCTGCGCCCTCCGCCTCCGCGGCTTCAAGGAGGCGGGCGTGGCCGATCCCATTCCGTACGCGTTCATTCCAGAAGGACTTAAAATCTAACCGCAGATGGCGCAGATGCTCGCAGATGAAATAACTGCGAATCCCATCTGCGTCATCTGCGGGTTCAAATTGAGGTTCAAATGGCCGCCAAGAAGACCCCCAAGCCGACGCTCGCGAAGGACCTGCCGAAGTACGTGGTGACGCGCCCCACGGGAGCGCTCGACACCTTCGAGAGCCCCCGGCCGGGGCGGCCCTTCACCATCACCTTCGAGACGGAGGAGTTCACCTGCCTCTGCCCCCTCACGGGCCAGCCGGACTTCGCCAAGCTCCGCATCCAGTACCAGCCCGACCGGCTCTGCGTGGAGTCGAAGTCGCTGAAGCTCTACCTCTGGAGCTTCCGGGACAAGGGCGCCTTCCACGAGGCCGTCACCAACCAGATCCTCGATGACCTGGTGAAGGCCACCCGACCCCAGTGGATGCGCGTGGAAGGCGACTTCCTCATCCGCGGCGGCATCCGCACCCTCGTGGTGGCGGAACACGGGACGAAGCAGTAGGCCCATGAAAGCCGTCATCGCCCTCGGCTCGAACCTCGGCGACCGCCGAGCGCACCTCGATGCGGGGCTGGCGGCGCTGCAGACCCTGGGGACGGTGGTGCCCTCGCCCCTGGTGATGGAGACGCCGGACGAGTCGGGCCGCGGGCCGGCCTACCTGAACACCGTGGCCATCCTGGTGACGGAGGAGGCCGATCCCCGGCGCCTGCTGGAGGCCCTGCTGCGCCTGGAGCTGGCCCAGGGCCGGGACCGCACCGCGGGCCGGAACGCGCCGCGCACCCTGGACCTGGACCTCATCACCACGGACGGCCCGCCGGGACGCTGGACCTGGCCCACGCCGGAGGATCTGGCGGCCCTCGGTCCTGAGCTGACGCTGAAGCTGCCCCATCCCCGCGCCTTCAGCCGGCCCTTCGTCCTCGAACCCTGGCGTGCCCTGTCCGATCCCGGCGCCTGCGGCGGCGTCATCCCCAGGAACTAACCACGAAGACGGAAAGACCACGAAGAAAGGGTGTCCTCCCTTCGTGGTCTTGGTGGTCTTCGTGGTGAGGTGAATCTTTGAGGTTTATCTACTTCGTCCAGCGCTCGATCCAGCCCAGCACGGTCTCGTGCCACAGCTTGGAGTTGGCGGGCTTGAGGACGAAGTGGCCCTCGCTGGGGAAGTAGAGCAGCTCGCTGGGGATGCCGCGCAGCTGGTGGGCCTGGAAGTTCTGGATGCCCTCTTCGATGGGCACGCGGAAGTCCTGCTCGCCCTGGACGACCAGCATGGGCTTCTTAAAGTGGGCGGCGGCCAGATGGGGGCTGGCGCTCTCGTAGAGCTTGCGGTTCTGCCAGGGCCAGCCCTTGTTCTCCCAGCGGGGGAACCACAGCTCCTCGGTGGTGGTGGTCATGGAGTCGAGGTTGTAGACGCCGTCGTGGCTCACGAAGCAGGCGAAGCGGTCGGCGTAGTGCCCGGCGATCCAGTTGATGGCGTAGCCGCCGTAGCTGGCGCCGGCGGCGGCGACGCGCTTGGGATCCACGTTGGGGAAGCGCTTGAGGGCGGCGTCGAGGCCGTTCATGAGGTCGCCCATGACTGCGCCGTTCCAGTCGCCGCTGATCTCATTGCAGAAGGCCTGGCCGCGGCCCGTGGAGCCGCGGGGGTTCACCATCACGGTGACGAAGCCCTGGCCGGCGTTGGCCCACACTTCGGGGTTCCAGCGGTAGCTCCACACATCGTCCCACTGGCCCTGGGGCCCGCCGTGGATGAGGAAGGCCATGGGGTAGGTCCGCTTCGGATCGAAGCCCACGGGTTTCACCACCAGGGCCTGGACCCGGGGCGCCTTCCCGTCCTTGCCGGCCGCGCCGGTGAACCAGAAGCTCTCGGCCCGGTTCAGGCCCAGCTCCTTGGCCAGGGCCTCGTTGTGGTGGCTCACGCGGGTCCTGGCGCCGGTGCCGAGATCCACGGTGTAGACATCGGGTGGCGTGGCGGTGTCGCTGAGGGCCGCCAGCACATGGGTGCCGTCGAGGGGCTGGAAGGTGGCGACAGCCAGGCCGTGGGTGAGCTGGGCCACCTTGCCCGTGGCCCAATCCCAGCGGAACAGCTCGACCTGTCCCTCGTGGTCGGCGCTGAAGAGGACGCCGTTCGCCACCAGGTGGTACTCGCCCGCGCTGAGATCCGTGTCCCGGGTGGTCTTCACGACCTTCTGGGCGGCGCGGTCATAGGCCCAGAGCTCGAACTTGTCGGACTCGTGGCCTGGCACCCGCTGGGCCCGCCAGAAGAGGAAGCGGCCGTCCGCCGAGTACCGGGGCGTGCTGTCCTGGGCCGCGTTGAAGGCGGAGAGGTTCGCGGGCTTCCCGCCCCCGAGGCCCACCTCGAAGATGTCCCCGTTGGTGCTGGTGGCGGTGTCCTGGGCGGGATTGGCGGCGAAGGCCAGGTGCCGGGAATCCGGGGCCCAGGCGAAGTCGTCGCCGGAGGCGAAATCAAAGGGGGTGGGCACGTCGTAGGGCAGGCCCGCGGTCACGTCGCGCGGCGCCGCCGAGCCGTCGCTGGGCACGACGAACAGGTGGGTGCGCTGCATGGGGTCCTTCCACTCGGTCCAGTGGCGGAACATCAGGTTCTTGATGAGGCGGCCGTCGGCCTTCCGCGCCTCCTGGGCCTTCAGGTAGGCCGCGTTCTCCGCCGGGTCGCCGCTGGGCACGGTGGTGGAGAGGAAGGCGATCCACTGGCCGTCGGGGCTCCAGCGGGCGGTGGAGGCGCCGCCGGCCAGGGTGGTGAGCTGCCGGGACTTCATGGAACCGAGATCCACGATCCAGAGCTGGCCGCCCTGCTGGTAGCAGAGGCTGGCGCCATCGGGGCTGAAGCGGGGGCGGGACTGGCTGCCCGGGCCCAGGTCCAGGGCCTTCGGCCCGGCGCCGGGGGTCTCGAGCCAGACGCGGGTGGTGACGGTGTTGGCCGCCAGGTCCACGGTGCCCACCTGCCAGGCGAAGGCGCCCCGGCCGGAGCGCTGGGGATCGGCCACGCGGGCCACCTTGAACATGTCGTCGATCTGCATGGGCCGGGCGGCCAGCAGGGCCATGGAGGCCGTGAGGAGAAGGGCGGTGCGCATGGGTGCCTCGGAGTGGAATCGGGTCATACAGGGGTGGCCGGGCGGGTCCCCCCGTTCATGTCAGATGCGGTGTCCCGGCTTGGCCGGGAAACCGCGTGGGGGTGCACAGGGGGGGGACATCGCGAGCCGAAGGTGAGCAGGCGGTCCCCCCACGTTCAAGTCAATACTCGGCCAGCAGGTAGCGCGCGATGACGGTGCGCTGGATCTCGCTGGTGCCTTCGCCGATGGTGCAGAGCTTCACGTCCCGGTAGTACTTCTCCACCGGGTAGTCCTTGACGTAGCCATAGCCGCCGAGGATCTGCACGGCCTCGTCGGCCACGCGGCAGGCCACCTCGGAGCTGTAGAGCTTGGCCATGCTGGCGGCCTTGGCGTAGGGCAGGCCCTGGTCCTTCAGGCCGGCGGCGCGGTACACCAGCAGGCGGGCCGCCTCGATCTGGGTGCCCATGTCCGCCAGCTTGAACTGGATGCCCTGGTGCCCGGCGAGGGGCTGACCGAAGGTGTGGCGGATCTTGCTGTAGCGGAGGGCCTCCTCGAAGGCCCCCTGGGCCATCCCGAGCCCCAGGGCTGCGATGCTGATGCGCCCGCCATCCAGGGTCTTCATGGCCTGCCTGAAGCCCACGCCATCGTCGCCCAGCAGGTTGGCCACGGGCACCTTCACGTCCTCCAGGATCAGCTCGGAGGTGTCGCTGGCGCGGAGCCCCAGCTTGTTCTCCTGCTTGCCGGCCCGGAAGCCGTTCATACCCTTCTCGAGGATGAAGGCGCTGATGCCGTCGGCGCTGCTGCGGCCATCCATGGCGGGGCGGGTGCGGGCCATCACCACGGCGATGTCGCCCACGGTGCCGTGGGTGATGAAGGTCTTGGTGCCGTTCAGGACGTAGTGGGAGCCTTCCTTCTTCGCGGTGGTGCGCAGGGAGCCCGCGTCGCTGCCCGATCCGGGCTCCGTGAGCCCCCAGGCGCCGATGGCCTGCCCGCTGGCCAGGGGCTTGAGGTACTTCTGCTTCTGGGCCTCGCTGCCCATGGCGAAGATGTGGTTGCTGCACAGGCTGTTGTGGGCGGCCACGGTGATGCCCACGGAGCCGTCCACCCGGGAGAGCTCCTCCACCACCACGGCGTATTCGGCATAGCCCATGCCGGCGCCGCCGTACTCCTCGGGGAAGATCACGCCCATCATCCCCATGGCGCCCAGCTGCTTCACCACCTCCATGGGGAAGGTCTTGGCCTCGTCCCAGGTCATGACATGGGGCCGGATCTCCTTCTCGGCGAACCTGCGCACTTCCTGGCGCAGGGCCTCGACGTGCTCGGGGAGCGTGACATCCATGGGGAACCTCTCGTCAGCGGAAGGTTTCGACGTTCATGGCCGCGAGGGTCCGGGGGGCCGGCGCCTGCAGCTTCTTCTGGAGCAGTTCATCGGCCTGGGGCATCAGCTCCAGGGCCCTCTGGACCACGGGGTCCGTCTCGCACTGCAGCTTGAAGCCGGCCTCCACCCCGTAGGCCACGTTCTGCATCTCGATGGAGAGCTGCTCCTTCATGGCCTCGCGGTTGGCCTCCCAGTCCTTGTCGGTGCAGGGAAGCTTCTGTTCCAGGACCCAGGTCTTGAACCTGTCCAGCACCACGTCATCGGCGTGCTGACCGGGCTGGATGCCGAAGCGCTCCTTCTCCTGCACGGCGAAGCGGAAGAAGGCGGAGTAGCGGTAGCGGAGGTTGAGCAGGTACTCGGTGGCCTTGGAGGGGGTGACGACGACATCGGGGTTGATGCCGCCCCCGCCGTACACCACCCGGCCCAGATCCGTCTTGTAGGCGGGACCCTGGGGCTTGGTGTCCTTGTCGTCGTCAGGGTTGTAGTAGTCGTCCAGGCCGTGGGAGTAGTCCCGCTGGATGCAGCGGCCCGAGGGGGTGTAGTAGCGGGCGGTGGTGAGCGCCAGGCCCCGGGAGCGGTTGATGGTGAGCACGCTCTGGACCAGGCCCTTGCCCCAGCTGGTCTGCCCCACCACCAGGCCGCGGTCGTGGTCCTGCACGGCGCCGGTGACGATCTCGCTGGCGCTGGCGGTGCCGCGGTTGATGAGGATGACCAGGGGATAGGGATCGAAGCTGGCGCCCTTGGTGGTCCGCGTCTGGCTCTCCTCGCGGCCGTCCCGTCCCTTCTGGCTGACGATGAGCTGGTCGGGCCCCAGGAGCTGGCGGCAGATGCCGATGGCCGCGTCCAGCACCCCGCCGCCGTTGCTGCGGAGGTCGAGGACGAGCTGCTTCATGCCCTGCTTCTTCAGGGTGGCCACGGCCCGCTCGAACTCGTCGGAGGTGGTCTCGCCGAAGTCCTTCACGACGATGAGACCCGTGGTGGGGTTCAACATGAAGCTGTAGTAGACGCTGTTGGTGGGCACCTCGGCCCGGGGGATGGAGAAGCGGATCAGGCCGGGCATGCCGGTGCGCTGGACCGCGATCTCCACGATCGTGCCCTTCTCGCCCCGGAGCTTCTGGAGCGCGGCGTTGGAGCTCATGCCCTCGGTGCTGGCACCATCGATCTCCTTGATGATGTCGCCGGAGCGGACGCCCAGGCGCTCGGCCGGGCCGCCCTTCATGGGGCTGATGATGGCGATGCCCTGCTCGTGCTGCTGGATGATGGCGCCGATGCCGAAGAAGGAGCCCTTCTGCTCCTCGCGGAGCATCCGGAACTCGCTCTCGTCCATGTAGTTCGAATGGGGGTCCAGGGTGTGCAGCATGCCCTGGATGGTGGCGTGGGTGAGCTGCTTGGAGGTGGGTGCCTCCGGGCTCTCCTTCTCCACGATGTCCATCACCTCGGTGAGGGTGTCCAGGCTCTTCTGCTTGGCGCTTTCGGCGCCATTGCGGGCGAGCAGCGGGCCGGTCACGGCCACCGTGGCCAGCATCACCAGCCACATCCAGTTCCGTTTGACGAAGCGGGCCATGCGGCTCCCCCGGGGCGAACGCCTCCCTCCAGCATACGACCGGACCGGAAAGGGGGCGATGCCCGGGAAATCCTTAGAAGCCCTGGAGAATCCGCTGGGCCACGGGGGCCATCCGTTCCTTCCGGGCCCGGGTGGCGTGGATGATGCTCTCGAAGGTCCGGTAGGCCGTCTCGAGGTCGTCGTTGACCACGAGGTAGTCATAGGCGTGGTACAGCTCCAGCTCGTGCCGGGCATGCTTCAGGCGGATGGCCACCTGCTCGTCAGAGTCCTTGCCCCGCCCGCGCAGGCGCTGCTCCAGCGCCGCGGCCGAGGGGGGCAGGATGAAGATCATCTGGGCGTCGGGGATGGCCCGGCGCAGGTTGAGGGCGCCCGTGGTCTCGATGTCCAGCAGGATGTCCACCCCGCTGGCGAGTTGCCCCTCCAGCCAGGCGCGGCCAGTGCCGTAGCGCTGGCCATAGACCTGCACCCACTCCACGAAGCCGCCCTCGCGCACCATGGCGTCGAAGCCGGCGTCGTCCACGAAGAAGTAGTCCCGGCCGTCCACCTCCCCGGGCCGGGGCTTCCGGGTGGTGAAGGAGATGGAGAATCGCAGGTCCGGCACCGAGGCCACCAGCCGCTGCACCAGCGTGGACTTGCCCGCCCCGGACGGCGCGGACACGACGAAGACGTTGCCGGGGTGGTCGAGCAAGGGAATCCTCCAGCCTCCACTCTAGCGGATCGGGCTCCCGGCCTCTCCCGGGGCGGTGCGTTGCGGGGTCCCCGATCCTGCCGTATCGTGTCCCGGCACACATCCCTGTTCCGACTTCAACCTGGTGCTCGCCGTCCCCGGAGGAGGGTCCATGGCCAAGAATCTCGTGTTCTGCGCGGACGGAACCTGGAACGGCCCCGGCGAGGCGGAGCGGGGCCTCCGGTCCGGCAGCCCCACCAACGTCTTCAAGCTCTTCGGGAATCTGGAGGGCACCGACTCTCCGGACTCCCTCCGCTTCGCCGACGAGCAGGAGCGCCAGGCCATGGATGCGGCCGGGCAGACGGTCCAGGTGGCCAAGTACCTCCATGGCGTGGGGGATTCGGAGAACCCGCTGGTGAAGTTCCTCGGGGGCGCGTTCGGCGCGGGCCTCATCGCCCGGGTGGTCCGGGGCTACACGTTCCTCTCCCGCCGGTACGCCCCCGGGGATGCGATCTACCTGGTGGGCTTCAGCCGCGGCGCCTACACCGCCCGGGCCCTGGCCGGGCTGGTGGCGAGGCAGGGCCTGATGGACGCGGCGAAGCTCGATCTGGCGGACAAGGAGGCGGCCTACCGCTGGGGGTCGGCCGTGTGGTACCGGCACCAGCGGTCCCTGCGGGGCGGCTTCCTCGGCCGGCTGGAATCCTTCGTGGCGGACCTGCCCGGCTTCTTCAACCAGCCTCCGGCCGCGGACCGGATGCTCGACGTCCCGATCCGGGCCGTGGCCGTGTGGGACACGGTGGGCGCCATGGGCATCCCGGCCTTCGCGGCGGATCACGACCGCCTGGACCAGTTCCGCTTCGCGGACACCCGGCTGAGCCCCAAGGTGGCCTGCGGGATCCACGCCGTCTCCGTGGACGAGGCCCGCCAGGACTTCGATCCCACGTTCTGGGATCCGGACCCCCGGATCGTCCAGGCCCTCTTCCCCGGGGCCCACGCCGATGTGGGGGGCGGGTATCCGGCGGGGGCAGAGAGCGGCCTGTCCGACGGGGCGCTGGCCTGGATGCAGGACCAGCTCGCGGGCCAGGGCCTCCGTTTCGCGGCGCTCCCGGCCTGGGTGCCGGCCCCTGCGGCCACGGGCACGGCCCACCGGCCCTGGGCCCACTTCCCCTGGGTCCACCTGCCCGAGGGGCCACGGTCCTTCCCGGCGGGCCTGCGGCTCCACCGGTCCGTCCTCGATCGCATGGCCTGCGCGTCCGTGGTGCCGGAACCGGGGATGGCCGCGGAGGCCTACGCCCCGGCCAACCTCGGGGCCTACGTGGCCGGGGGCGCGGCGAAGCCCGGCGTGGTCATGGCGTGACGGCGGGGACCGGCCACCCCGCCCGCACGTCCACCTTGTTGTCGTAGAAGGTGCTGCCCCCGCCGCGGTCCGTGAGGCGCTGGGAGGTGAGGGCGTTCACGGTGCGGTCGCCCGGCGCGAAGCGACGCCACCATACGCCCTCGGCCACGGCGACGCCGGGGGGCACCTTGTCCGTCACCTCCAGGGTGAAGGCCACCTCGCCCAGGCCGTTGAAGGCGGTCACCGGATCGCCGTCCGCCAGGTTCCGGGTGGCGGCCTCGGCGGGGTTCACCCGGAGGGTCATCCGCCCCATGCGCCGCCGCAGGTCCTCCCGCTCGTGGAAGGTGGAGTTGAGGCCCTGCACCGCCGGGGCCGTGACGAGCTGGAGGGGGTGCGGGTCGTCCGCGCTGTGGGGCGGGAGGTAGCGGGGCAGGGGCTCGGGATCGCGGGGGTTGAGCACCTCCACCTTCCCGCTGGGGGTGCCGAACCGGAGCGGCTGCCGGCGCGGGTCCAGCTCCACGGCGAAGCCCTGATCCAGGCGCGCGGCATCGACGCCCTCCCGCCACGGGTGGGGCGCCGCCAGGAGGGCGTCGATGAGGTCGTCCGCGGACTGCGAGAACACCGCCTCCGTGAACCCCATGGCCCGGGCCAGGCCCTGGAACACGTCGAGGTTGGAGCGGCTCTCTCCGATGGGCGCCACCACGGGCCGGGCCCGCTGGATGCAGTAGGAGCCGAAGGCGCGGTAGAGGTCGCTGTGCTCGAGCGACGAGGTGGCGGGCAGGACCAGATCGGCGAACCGGGCGGTGTCGGTCATGAACCGCTCGTGCACCACGGTGAAGAGGTCCTCCCGCGCCAGCCCCCTGAGTACGGCGTTCTGGTCCGGCGCCACGACCGCGGGGTTCGAGTGGTAGACGTAGAGCGAGGCCACGGGCGGATCGTCCAGCTCGTTCAGGGCCCGGCCCAGCTGGTTCATGTTGACCGTGCGGACGGGGCCCGGGAGCAGGTCCTCCCGCTCCAGGAGGCGCATGGGGAAGGCACCGCCGGTGCTGGTGGAGGCGAAGGCGCCGCCGCCGGGCTTGGCGTAGGCGCCCACGAAGGCGGGGAGGCAGGCGAGGGTGCGCAGGGTCATGGCGCCGTTGCCGTAGCGCGAGAGGCCGTTGCCGGGCCGCAGGTGCGGATCGCGAGCGCGGCCGTAGGCCTCCGCCAGCTCGCGGATCGTGGCCGCGGGCACGCCCGTGATCGCCGCCACGCGGTCGGGCGGGTAGTCCGGCAGGATGCGTTCGCGCAGCTCCGCCGCCCCCTGGACGTGGGCCGCCAGGAAGGCCTCGTCGCAGAGGCCGAGCCGGTCCAGCAGGTGGAGGAGGCCGAGGGCCAGGGCGCCGTCCGTGCCCGGCCGCACGAGCACCACGCGGTCGCACAGGGGGGCGGTGGCGTGGGCGTAGGTGTCGATGAGCCAGACCTGCGCGCCCTTCCGCTTGGCCTCCCGCACGGCGTGGAGGCCGTGCACGTTCGTGGCCGCGGCGTTGGTGCCCCAGAGGAGGATGAGGTCGCTGGCCGCGCAGGCGTCGGGATGCGGCGCGGGCGTGTCGCCCATCACCCGCGCCCAGCCCTCATTCTTGGCCGGCGAGCAGATGGTGCGGTCCAGCCTCGAGGCGCCCAGCCGGTGGAAGAAGGCGTGCCCGGCGTTGCGCTGGACGAGGCCCATGGTGCCCGCGTAGGAGTAGGGCAGAATGGCCTCGGCGCCATGCGTGGCGATGATCCCGCGCCAGCGCTCGGCGATCTCTCGGATGGCCTCATCCCAGGGGATCGGGGCGAAGGCGCCGTCGCCCTTGCGGCCCGTCCGGCGCAGGGGCGTCGTCAGCCGCTCCGGATGGTGCACTGTGTCCTGGTAGCGGTTCATCTTGGGGCAGAGGCTGCCCCGGGTGAACGGATGCTCCGGGTCCCCCGTCACCTCCACGGCCCGGCCATCCTCCACGCGGACCACCAGTCCGCAGGCATCCGGGCAATCGTAGGGGCAGACGGAGCGGTGGAGGCTGGTCGACATGGGCACCCCGGCGGACGACCCCATTTTCCCGCGTTTCGACAGGAATCCCACCCCCCACCCCGGCCGTCACCCCCCGGTGGGCCGCGGCGGGTGGGCATGGCAGGCCCGGCTGTCCGGAGGCGCCTGCGTCCGGTCGTTCATCCCGTAGTCCCTCAGGACGCCGGCGACCCGCAGGCGGTAGTCCGCGAAGATCCCTCCGCGGCCTTCGGCCTGGGCCGTCCGGTGGGCCTCCAGCGCCCGCCAGGCCTGGACGGCCGCCTCGTCTCGCCAGAAGGACAGGGACAGGAGCTTGCCGGGTTCGGAGAGGCTCTGGAACCGCTCGACGGAGATGAACCCGTCGATGGCCCCGAGCAGGGGACGGAGGTCCGCGGCCAGATCCAGGTAGGCCTGCCGGCGGTCTTCCCGGGGGAGGACTTCGAAGATGACGGCGATCATGGGCGGCTCCCGGTTCCCGCGGCCTCCGCCAGGAAACCTTCGATCGTACGGAAGAGCAGGTGCCGGCCCGCCTCCAGGTGCATGCGGTGGGTGCCGCGGGGCAGGGTGGCGAGCCGCGGGGAGGGCGCGGACCGCAGCCGCTCGAGCAGCCAGGCCGCGTCCGCCGGGGTCGTCACCGCATCCCATTCGCCCCGTACCACCAAGGTGGGGATCCGGAGTTCCCCCGGATCGTAGGGGATCCGCCCGGCCTCCGCCTCGGCCAGGTCGGCGAAGGGGCCGGCCGGGACGCGCACCGCAGGGGGGGTCCGCGCCAGGCTGTCCGGATCCGTGCCCAGGTAGGCCTCCCCCCAGGACCGGAAGGCCTCCTCGGGGAAAGGCGCCGCCGCGCCGGGCGGCACCCCGGCCCGGAAGGCGGCCCATTGCTGGGCCAGGGTCACCTCCAGGTGGGAGGCCTCCGGGGCGGAGCCCGGCCCGCCCTTCCCGGGGCAGACTGGACCGAAGAGGACCAGCCGCTCCAGCCCCTCCGGGCGCCCCGCGGCGAAGCACCCGGCCGGAAGGGTGCCCCAGGAATGGGCGACGAGGGCGAGGCCGGGGCGCTTCGTCTCCCGCAGGACGAAGGCCACCGCCTCGGCCACCTGGCGCGCCGCGTCGAGGGCCCGTCCGGGCCGGCCCCCGTCCGGCCAGCGCCCGGACGCCCCGAATCCGGCGAAGTCCAGGGCCCAGGTGTCGAACCCCGCCCGGGCCAGGGCGGCCATCCAGGAGCGTCCCTCCACGGGATAGGCCCCCGCCAGGGCCGTGGGGAAGGTGGCGCCGTGGATGAGGAGTACCACCCCCCGGACGGCCGCCGGGGGAGGCTGGCGATGGAGCGCCAGGTCCGGCTGGCCGGGTACGGCCAGACGGTGGTGCCGGAGCGTTGAAGGGGACAGGTCCATGGGGTCTCCCGGGTACCAGGGGATGGTAGGGACTGGACCTTTCGAGGAGGATCGAAGCATGTTCTCCGATGCCCCCATCGCCCCCGCGGCGGCGCTCCTGGCCGATCCTGCCCGGGTCGCGATGTTGTGGGCCCTGAGCGACGGTCGCCGCCTGCCGGCCGGGGAGCTCGCCCGCCGGGCCGGGGTGCGGCCTTCCACCGCCAGCAGCCACCTGGCCAGGCTGGAAGCGGCGGGGCTGGTGCAGGCCGAGATCCTGGGCCGCCACCGCTACTTCCGCCTCGCCAATCCCTCCGTGATCCCGGTACTCGAATCGCTGGCGGCCCTGCTTCCGGTCCCGTCGCCGGGAGGGTCGCGGGGACCGGACGCCCGCCTCCGCAGGGCCCGGACCTGCTACGACCACCTGGCCGGAGAGCTGGGGGTGCGGCTGGCCGAGGCGCTGACGGCGCGCGGCGACCTGGTCCTGGAGGGCCAGGACTACCGCCTGACTCCCGAGGGCACGGGGCGGCTCCTCGCCTTCAGCCTGGATCCCGCCCCCCTTCTCCAGGGCCGGCGGGCCTTCGCCCGCGCCTGCCTGGACTGGAGCGAGCGGCGCTTCCATCTGGCGGGGGCCCTCGGATCCGCGCTGCTGGAGCGCCTCCTCGCCCTGGACTGGATCCGCCGGACCGAGGCCAGCCGGGCCGTGGAGATCACGGCCCTCGGGTACCGGGGCCTCCGGAGCGCGTTCGGGATCGAACTCGGCGGGGCCTCCGGTGAGAGGGACTCCGGACCCTGAGCGCGCCTCCCCCGCGCCGCGGGGGTGGGACCCCTAGCTCCCCTGGAACGTCCGGCGGTAGGCGGAGGGCGAGGTCCGCAGCGCCTGGCGGAAGTGCAGGCGCAGCGAGACGGCGGAGCCGAAGCCCGCCAGGGTCGCCACGTGATCCACCGGAAGCTCGCTGGTCTCCAGGAGCCGCTGGGCGAGGGTGAGGCGCTGCTGGAGCAGCCAGGTCCACACCGTCGTGCCGGTCACCCGGCGGAAGCGGCGGGTGAAGGTGCGCCGGCTCATCCGGGCGCGCTCCGCCAGGGCGTCCACGCTGTGAGGGAGGTCCAAATGGGCGGCGGCCCAGGCCAGGGCCCCGTCGAAGGGGTCCTCGGCGGGGGCGTTCCGCACGGGCTGCTCGATGAACTGGGACTGCCCGCCCTGCCGGTGGGGCTGCACCACCATGCGCCGGGCCACGGCGTTGGCCACCTCGGCACCGCACTGGGTCCGCAGGAGGTGGAGGCAGCAGTCGATGCCCGCGGCGGTGCCGGCGGAGGTGACGAGGTCGCCATCGTCCACGTAGAGCACATCGGCATCCAGGCGCACCTTCGGGTAGCGCCGCGCGAAGCGCTCCGCCCAGTGCCAGTGGGTGGTGGCGGGCCGCCCGTCCAGGAGGCCCGCCTCCGCCAGGACGAAGGCGCCCAGGCAGAGGCCCACCAGTCGCGCGCCCCGGGCGTGGGCCCGCCGGAGCGCCTCCAGCAGCGGCTCCGGCGGGCGCTCCAGGGGATCCCGCCAGCTGGGGACGATGATGGTCGCGGCCTGGGCGAGGCTCCGCAGCCCATGGCGTGTCGCGATGGAGAAGCCGGCGGAGGTGCGCAGCGGCCCGGGCTCCGCGGCGCAGATCCGGAGGCGGTAGGGAGGCACCCCGAGATCCGGCCGGGCCTCGAAGACCACGCAAGGCACGGAGAGGTGGAAGGGGCTGATCCGGTCGAAGACCACCACGGCGAGGCTGAAGGGATCGGGAGGGGGGTTTCTGGGCATGGCCCGATTTTATCGAAGATTGTCCTTTGGGCCACTTCCGGGAGCGGGGGGCGGAACCCATCCTGGGCTCTCCCCGGCGATTCCGGGGCCTTCCGAGGAGATCCCCCATGAGCGAGACCCCCCGCCGCGCCCTCATCGTCATCGACGTGCAGGAGGAGTACGTCACTGGCGACCTGCCCATCGAGTTCCCCCCGGTGGAGCGCTCCCTGGCCAACATCGGCGCCGCCATGGACGCCGCCCACGCCGCTGCCATCCCCGTGATCGTGGTGCAGAACCATGCCCCTGTCGGCGCCCCCCTCTTCGCAAAGGGCAGCCGGGGCTGGGAACTGCACGAGGTCGTGCGGTCCCGGCCCCGGGACCTCTACCTGGAGAAGTCCCTGCCCAGCGCCTTCGCGGGCACGGACCTCGCCGGATGGCTGGAGGCGCGCGGCATCGACACCCTCGCGGTCGTGGGCTACATGACCCACAACTGCGTCGATTCCACCATCAAGCACGCCATGCACGCGGGCCTGGCGGTGGAATTCCTCGCCGACGCCGCGGGTTCGGTTCCGTACGAGAACACGGCCGGGGCCGTCAGCGCCGAGGCGATCCACCGGACCTTCTCCATCGTCCTCCAGTCCCGCTTCGCGGCCGTCATGGACACGCAGGCCTGGATCGCCGCCGTGCGAGGGGAGGTCCCGGCCCCGGCCCGGGGCACCATCTACGCGTCCAACCAGCGGGCCCGGGCCGCCCGCGCGGGTGGGGCGGTCGGGGCCTGATCCGGGATGCCTGTCCCCCGTCACGAGGTCGCCGCGGCCGCCTTCGACCTTCCCGCCCTTCCACCCTAGGATGGTCCTTGCCATGTCCCGGACGCATCCCGTTCTCCAGCTCAGGGCCAGGATCACCCTCCTGGTCAGCCTGATCCTGGGCCTGGCCCTGCTCGTGACGGGCGTCCTGGTGGACTGGAAGCTGGAGCAGCAGGCCCGGGACGCCCTGGGCGACAGGGTGATCCTGCTGTCCCGCCTCGTGGCCGAGGAGGAGGGGGTGCGCGAGGGGCTGACGGGCGGGCGTCCCCCGGGGCAGGTGCAGGCGCTCGCGGAGCGGATCCGGACCGAGGCGGGCGTGGACTATGTCGTGGTGATGGACATGAATGGCCGCCGGCTTTCCCATCCGAATCCGGCCCTGATCGGGGCCCGGTTTGCCGGTGGCGATGATGCGGAGGTGTACCGCGGGCGCTCGTACCTCTCCGTGGCCCAGGGGACCCTCGGGGTCTCCCTGCGCGCCTTCACCCCCGTCCGGCAGGGGGACCGGCAGGTGGGGGCCGTGGCCGTGGGCCTGCTCCAGTCGGGGGTGGACCGGGCCATCGTGAGCGTGCAGAAGCGCATCGTGTTCGGCGGGCTCATCGGCTTCGCGGCCGGGATCCTGGGGGCCCTGTACCTGGCCGGCCGCATCAAGCAGATCCTGATGGGCATGGAGCCCCAGGAGATCTCGACCCTGCTCCAGCAGCGCAACGCCATGCTGCATTCGGTGCGGGAGGGGATCATCGGGGTGAACCGGGAGCTGGTGGTCACCATCGTCAACGAGGAGGCCCTGCGCCTGTTCGCCCTGGCGGGGAGCCACGGCGACCTGGTGGGCCGCCCGGTGGAAGAGGTGCTGCCCAGCTCCAGGCTCGGGACGGTGGTCGAGACGGGCCAGGCGGAGTACGACCAGGAGGGCGACATCCTGGGGCTGAAGATCCTGACGAACCGCGTGCCGGTGCTGGTCGACGGCCGCATCACGGGGGCGCTGGCCACCTTCCGCGACATCACGGAGATGAATCGGCTGGCGGAGCAGCTGACGGGGGTCCGCCTGTACGCCAATGCCCTGCGGGCCCAGGCCCACGAGTTCATGAACAAGCTGCACGTGATCCTGGGCCTGGTCCGGCTGGAGGAATACGGACGCCTCAAGACCTACATCACCGGGGTGGTCGGCAGGCTGGACGACGAGGTGGGCTTCGTGGTCCAGCGGATCAAGGACCCCGTCATCGCGGGCTTTCTGCTCGCCCGGTTCGCCTCGGCGCGGGAACAGAACATCCTCATGGAGCTGGATCCGGACGCGTCGCTGCCGCCCTGTCCCGACGACGCGGCCTCCCACGACCTCGTCACCGTGCTCGGCAACCTGCTGGAGAACGCGGTCGAGGCCATCGGCGACGGCCCCCGCCGCGAGATCCAGGTTTCTCTCCGGCCCCGGGGGGCCCTGCTTCATCTGTCCGTCGCGGACAGCGGTCCGGGACTGCCCGGGGAGGTCCTCGCCCAGGCCTTCACCCTGGGCTTCTCGACCAAGGGCGAGAACCGCGGCTTCGGGCTCTGGCAGGCCGCCCGGGCCATCGAGGCACGGGGCGGACACCTGGTCGCGGAGAACCGGCACGGCGGCGGGGCCCGCTTCACGGCCACCTTCACCCTGTTCCCTGGGGAGGAGCCATGATCCGTGTGCTGCTGGTGGAAGACGATCCCATGGTGGCCGAGCTCAACCGGATGTACGTAAGCCGCGTGCCGGGCTTCGAGGTGGTGGCTTCCGCGCGGAGTGGGTCCGAGGCCCTGGAGCTGCTTCAGCGCCACACCGTGGACCTCCTCCTGCTGGACATCTTCATGCCGGGGCAGAGCGGCCTGGAGCTCATGGAGGCGATCCGGAGGCGGGCCCTGGATGTGGACGTGATCTTCGTGACCGCCGCGAGGGATGCCGCGACCATCGACCGGGCCCTGAAGCTGGGCGCGGTGGACTACCTCATCAAGCCCTTCGAGTTCGAGCGGCTCAAGCAGGCGCTGGACCGTTATGGCGAGACCCGGCGCCTGATCCGGGGCGGCCAGGTCCTCGACCAGGCCGAGCTGGACAAGCGCCTGGCCCGCCGGCCCGCCGAGGGCCGGGCGACGGAGGGACTCCCCAAGGGGCTCGATCGGAACACCCTGGCCAAGGTGCTGCAGGCCATCGCCGCGTGGCCGGAGCAGCGCCCCTGGTTCACCAGCGAGGAGGTCGGCCAGCAGGTGGGCCTCTCGCGGGTCTCCGTCCGGAAGTACTTCGACTTCCTCTGCGAGCTCAGGGTACTCCGCATGGAATTGGGGTACGGCACCGGCGGGCGGCCGGTCCACCGTTTCCTGTTCCAGAGGGGCTACCTGCGCGAGGTCCAGCGGTACCTCTGAACCTCCGGGCGGACTGACGGGTTCCGCTTTCAAAAGTTTCAATTCCCGGAATCAACTTCCAGAACGGTGCGCTTCCGGCGGGGCGACCGAGAATCTGAAAAATCACCTGAGGGTCGTGTGGCTGGCGCGTCTGCCCGGCACATCCCGCGATCGGGTCATCTTTCCCACTGCGCTCGCATCCGGCCCATCCAGGGCCTTCCCGTCTCATGCCTGCATTCCTGAAAGGACCCCGCATGTTCAAGCGTGCTGCCTCCAAGCTGTACAACTGGGTCGCGCTCATGATCGTTTTTGGCGCCCTGCTGGGGCACTTCTACCCCGGCGTGGCCGTGAAGCTGCAGCCCCTCGCCGACGGCTTCATCAACCTGATCAAGATGCTCATCCCGCCGGTGATCCTCTGCAGCGTGGTGCTGGGGATCGCGGGCTCCGGCAGCATCAAGAAGGCCGGCCGCGTGGGCGGGAAGGCCATCCTCTACTTCGAGATCGTGAGCACGCTGGCGCTGGTGATCGGCCTCGTCATGGCCAACGTGTTCGGGCCGGGAAGGAGCTTCCATGCCGACCCCTCGAAACTGGATCCGAAGCTGGTGGCCGGGTACGTCACCCAGGCCCAGCACCTGACCATCGCGGACCACCTTCTGAAGATGATCCCCAGGACGATGTTCAGCGCCTTCACGGATGGCGACATCCTGCAGGTGCTGGTGATCTCGGTGCTGCTCGGCTTCTCCCTGGCCGCCCTGAGCGACAAATACAAGGCCCCCCTCATTGGCCTCCTGGAAGGCCTCAGCAAGCTGTTCTTCGGCGTCATGCGCCAGATCCTCTACCTCGCCCCGTTGGGCGCCGGCGCGGCCATCGCCTACACCATCGGCAAGTTCGGCCTGAAATCCCTGCTGCCCATGGCGCAGCTGATCCTCCTCTTCTACGCGACCTGCGCCCTCTTCATCTTCCTCGTGCTGGGGCTCATCGCCCGCCTGGCGGGCTTCAACATTTTCAAGGTGGTGGGCTACATCAAGGACGAACTCCTGCTGGTCATGGCCACCAGCTCTTCCGAGTCCGCGCTCATCCCCCTCATGGAGAAGATGGAGAAGCTGGGCCTCTCCAAGTCCATCGTCGGGCTGGTGATCCCCACCGGCTACTCGTTCAACCTGGACGGCACGAACATCTACATGACCTTGGCTTCGCTCTTCATCGCCCAGGCCATGGGCATCGAGCTCACGCTGGGCCAGCAGCTGGGGATCCTCGTGGTGGCCATGATCACCAGCAAGGGCGCGGCCGGCGTCACCGGCTCCGGCTTCATCACGCTGGCCGCCACCCTGGCGGTGGTTCCGGGCATCCCCGTGGCGGGCATGGCCCTCATCCTGGGCATCGACAAGTTCATGTCCGAGGCCCGGGCCATCACCAACCACATCGGCAACTGCATCGCCGCTGTGGTGATGGCCAGCTGGGAGAAGGAACTGGACTGGGACCGGTTCCACGCCGTTCTCGGGAATCCCGCCGAGGCCACGCCCGTGGCCGAAGTGCCCGTGCTGGCGAACGAGGTGGAGTGAGGCCAGGAAGTGCGAAGGGAAAGCGGGGGCAGCGGCCCCCGCTTCCTGGGGTGTTGAGGCCGGTCCGGAACCCAGGAGAATCGGCCTCCTTTAAAGGAGGAACATCACCGCCAAGCAAGAACCTCCGCAGAGCGTGTGGCGTGTCGAGGCTGGGCACGGCGCTGATCCTCCGGACAGGACATCAGATCCTGACTGGAGGGTGCCTCTCGCCCGCAGCGGCAGTTCCACCCAAGGAAAATGTGTCGTGAACGAAATGATGTCCGGGACAGGAAGCATGGCTTGTCCGATTCCACCCTGATTTGACTTCTTACGAAGGGTGAAGACGACCAAACCACCGAGCTTGCGGAACCATATATTGTCCGGTCGTGCAATGTCGGGAACAGAATTCATTCGATTGTACGGAAGAATCACAACAAACCTATTTGTAACATATGAATAATCAATCCCCTCACGTCTCGTCGACGGAGAACCCCGAATGAGAAACAGATATTGGCGTCCCCTTTAGCTGCAAGAACCTCTGTTGATCTATTACAGGGTTGCCTTCCATCCATTCGGCCCCCTGGACAACACCGTTCAGCAGAAATTCTCGCAAGCCTGCTTAGGGAGACCTAAAATTCGACGAAGCTATCGATGGCAGAAAAGGGCTGCTGGAATCCTCGCTGTGAATAAAACGGGAGGTAAGCACCATGAGCGACAGCTGGGATGGTGATGGCATCCACAGAGAATGGGACCAGCAATATTTTCGGTCCATTTTCTCGGGGGTTCGAACGCTGGGAAGGCGATGACCATGACCCGCCCACTGCTTCCGGTCATTGTTGTTTTCATGGCTCTGGTGGCATGTCGCTCACCTCAGACGACCGAGATAAGCTACGACGCCTCCAAACAGAAACTGGTGGCCATCTCGTCCTCAAGCGAATCAAAAGACCAGGAATCCAAGGTCGTTCAAACAGACGGGCACGTGCAGGTCTCCATGGGCATCGGAGACACTATCGCAGTGTCAGTGTTTAACCTACCGGAGAAAAGCCAGGTCGCATTCACGCGGGTGGATCTACCCCGGGAGCAGGTCCAGATGCCCACCTCGTGGCCATTAAGCACTGGAAGTGCAACCACACCACCAGCCAAGAAGCCAGAATCCGCTGTGAAAGCGAGTGACCTCCTCGGGGATGCGAAAACGGCGACTCCTCCAGTGCATGGAGACAAGGTAGACGACGAGAAAGACGTCCAGGAAATCCAGGGGTTCGCCCAAGCAAGAGAGGGTGGCATACCGAAATCCAAAAAACCTTTGGCTGCTCCGGCTCAGTCCAAACTAGTGGATCATCGACGCTTGATTGGAAGCTTAATGCGGGAGGCCATCTCGCTTTCAAAGGAACCCAATGGAGTAGAAGCCTTCAAACGGTTGAAGGAGGCCGAGGGGCTCATTCTGGCGTTACCTCCGGACCTCCCCCAGCGTTCGAAACTCTTTGAAGCTGTCATTCGCTACGAGGTAATGCTTCTTGCGGGGGATAAGGAGATAAATCTAATCCACCATGATGAAGCAGCTAAGGCACTGACCGAGGCCTCTAGTGCTATCGCGGATGGAAAGCTCGATGCGGCCACCCAGGCCCTTGAAGCGGCCGACAAGGCCGTAAACCAGTTCGATGACAAGGCTTTAAACAAAAAGGTACTGTTGATTCGAATCGCGGATTACCGGAAAGGATTAGGGACGCCTCCCACAGGAGACAAACGGGCCGTTCTACCCCTCTTCACATACTCGGGGATGGATTTTGATGTTCGAGTGGAGGTGCTTCCAGGTGGTTCGTCGGCAACCCGAGACGATAGCCCGGGTTCGACGGCCATTTCGAAGGGCTTCTTTATCCATGGGCGCCGCGATAGGGATTGGATGCTCTTCAGCAGCGCGGGCCTGGCCCTCTCGCGCCTTGTGGATGACGAGTACGGAATCAAGGACAATGGCAATACCAAAACGCTCATCAAACTAAGCTCAGATGAGGCCCGAGGTGAATTCCTTGTCTTTCTGAATTTTCAAAATCGCGGGGCCACAGGCCAAGCCTTCCCTTGGCTCTTTGGTCTTGGAGTGGGAACAACGGGCACGGACATGCGGTACTACCTGGGCCCAGGCGTCAGTCTGGGAAACTGGGGGGCCATGCATCTGGGGTTGGTTGGGGGTCAGGTTAAGCGGTTGCGGGAAAATGTGGACATGAACGATTACAAGGGAACGGATCCTTCCGCCGAACTCAGATCCGTTTTCAAGACGAGTTATTTCTTCTCTATCACTGCTCGGTTTTGACCACTGCCTTCACCTTTGCCTCCTCAACCTGCCGAGCGGCTTCTTTCATTACTTTTATCTGAGCACAAGCGATCGACTGAGGGTTTGAAATAGAAGTCCATAAGCATGATCTTTGGAAAACGGTCAGGCAAGGCATCAACCATAGGAGGGAAGCATGTCACGTTGGGTTATACCCGAATCCGGAGGATTAAAGGCTGCATTACCTGGTGGTGGGGCGCCCGAAGGGCCGCTTGATCGAATCGCCAAGTATATTCCTGGCGAAATCGTAAGCGCGTTCACAGTATTGTTCAGTTCTTTAGTGGCAATGAATCTTGAGGCTACCACTGCACGATGGGCAGCTGTAGGTTTGATGATCCTATTTTTATCTATCACTTTCGTTTATATTGCAACTCAATCACCAGTTGGAACCGTTCGAAAAGCCCATATGTTGGTATCCCCCATCGCTTTCCTTGCTTGGGCGTACCCGATCTCCAGCAGTTTATTGGGCAATTGGTTCATTGGCCTTGCGTCCTTTGCTGCGATGGCCGTGGTCATCGCCTTGTCTATTGTTATCAAACCATCTTAACAAGAGGTTGATTCATCAATAGATGAGGTGAATGGATGCATATTCTTCGAACTGTATTGTCAGAGTTCTCAGAACTACGAGAGCGGGTGTTCGCACTCTCAGAAGAAATGGCCAAAAATCCCTTGCAGCAAGGGTTGCTCTTGGATGTGAATCCATTTTGGTGGACGGCCCACTGCCTGAGTGCTGCTGGCTTCGAACTGCAAAATCAAGCGCTTTTTGAATGGCAGAGCTTCGGATGGGGACCGTTATCGATATTTCCGAATACGGTCCCAGCCCCAACCGTAGGTGATTTCTTTCGGAAGTACGAAAAAGCTGTGAGCCTGACTGATTGGATATTCGGGCAACGCCCATTCAACAATTCACCATTCTTATTGAAAATCATCTCACGAATAGGATTGCCAGAAATAAAAGAAGGTGCGAGAGAAGAATTAATAAGAATTGCTCAGAATGCCCCCTTGCCCACGTACATTGAAAGTCGCACAGAAGCTCAGCTCATTGCAGGACCGGGGGATCAGGTGGTCTCGCCAAGAGGTGCAGCTGGGACACTCGGCGGATTTCTAAGGGACCAGCACTCGGGAAGGATATTCGCCGCTACATGTGGCCATGTGATTGAGGCAGGAATGGCCATGTCGAACACGGGCGCCCTCGGCCCTTGTATATACGCCAAACCCCCAGTGACTCTGGCGCCTGGGGAAGTCTGTTACGCCAAGTGCCCTTCCAAAGCCAAGCAAGATATTGCTCTAATTGATGTGAGCCAGCAGACGGTAATCAACACCTGTAACTCAGTCGTTCCCTATGTCTACTCACACCAGAATGTTCAAATGAGGGGAGCGAGCTCGGGATTGAGAGCCTATGAAGTGGGCGGAACTATGCTTACACACGAAGTTGGGGGGGCTTGCTGGGACAACGTGTTCGAGCTGCGTCTACCTACCCATCCGAGCATCCTCCATCCAAACTTGGCATTACTGATGAACTCACCGCCACAGAGTGGTGACTCGGGCAGCTGGGTCACCGATGGCACAGAGTGGTGCGGTGTAGTGACGGCGGCCGACAACCTTTGTGGGTACGCGCTAGAGTCCGACGCGGTGTTGAGCAATGCAAATGCTGATTGGGGCCTTAATCTGAGCCTGGCCTGAGGCAGGCCGATTGACCTGACGTCTCCCCGAAGGCCGGGTTGGACTTTTCGGGTTTTGGGTTTTGACCCAAAACCCGAAAAGTTCAATTGGTGCTCAGATTTGGGGGAAGACCACATTCATGGAACGTGGATCCCTGTTCGTTTGGGGTTTGAGTCATAAGTTGTCTGCCACGCGAAATGAAACATAAGCTGACCGTTCGGGTGACTTATGCTTCCAACCAAAATGTGTCGTGAACGAAAAGATGTCCGGTTCAGGAAGCATAATCTGCCCGCATGAAGCCGATTTCACCACCTTTTGAGGGGCAAAATCGACCAAGCAGATCCGGTGCTGGAACCATAATTTGTCCGCTCGTGCAAAGTCGGAAGCATATGTTGGCCGTTCGTGCATGTTAAACACAAAGACACTGTCAACCGTGTTTTACGAGTGGCATAAGGGTGCAGTAGCCATAGGTCACACCGTAACGGAGCAGACCATCTACCGGTGGCGACGGAAGTTGGCCAACCCCTCCAGGGCGAAGACGTCCACGACATTCAAGGTCCGGGTAGCTCGCCCTGCCACCGCGTTACCCCGACCACCGGGGCCGTGGGCCAGTACCACTGGGGCGCGCTCCGCAAGGTGGTCACGTGCGCCTCCGAGCGGACCCAGTTCGAGCCACGGCGCGCCTGACCGATTTGATCATTCCGGAGCCATCGGGAGACATTTGCCACTTCGTCAACTTGTGTGGCACCACCTGTCCAGACACGTATAGTTGTGGACCGATTTCATGGAGGCCCTGATGCGCATGTTTCTCCCTTTGTTGCTGCCCGCGGTTGTGATGGCCGCATCGCCGGCCCAGGTTGTCTACGCTCGATACGAGCGCGAGCTCGCCCCACGCACGGTTCCGCTGTTGTCCGAAGCCATCCGGTTTCCCACCGTGGCTGGAAATTCGAAGGCCTGGACCGACCAGAAGGCATGGATCCAGAAATTGGCGAGTGACCTGGGGTTTACGGTTCGGGACGCAGGCAAGGTCATGGAGGTAGACCTTCCCGCCTCAGCCGCTAACAAGGACCAGGCACCCGTCCTGGGGCTGCTCGTCCACGGCGACGTTCAGCCCGTCGACAACCATTGGAGCATCCCGCCCTTCTCCGGCACCGTGAGGGCCGGCCAGGTCCTCGGCCGCGGCGCCGCGGACGACAAGGGTCCCCTGATCCAGGCGCTTCTCGCCATGAAAGCCCTCAAAGAGGCCGGTCCTGCCCGGACCAGCACCATCCGCCTCCTCATCGGCAGCGACGAAGAAAGCACTAACACGGACATCACCGAGTATCTGAAAGCCAACCGACCGCCCAGTTTCAGCCTCGTGCTCGATTCCGGGTTCCCCGTAGTTGTCGGCGAGAAGGCCTGGAACGCGTTGACGGTGGGCACCGTGCGGCCGTCCACCCCTACGGCGAAACACCCCTGGAAGGTGGCTGCCTTGGAGGCCGGCCTGGCCACGAGCATTGTTCCCGATTTGGCGACGCTCCAGTTGACCGCAGAGAGTGAAGGTCCGCTCGCATCATTGCGTCAGCGCCTCGAACGGGCTGCCCTGGATCCCGGGTGCCAGGCCCGCTTCGATCTGGCGCCGACTCTGGGAACGGCCGGTGCCACTCTGACAATAGCGGTGACCGGAAAGGCTGCGCACGGCGGTGTAAACCTCGAGGGTGGCCGGAACGCCCTCGTGGCCCTTGCGAAGCTCATGGCAGGTGAGCTGCCCCCTGGTGGGCCGGACGACCTGCTGGCTTTCGCCCGCCAGGCGGGGAAGGACCTGTATGGGAGCGGTCTGGGTCTCACGACGAAGGATCCGCTTTGGGGCCGCTGTGCGGTGAATGTGGCCACCATCAAGCCCGGAAAGGATGGCGGAATCACCCTCACCATCAACATCCGGGCGACGCCGAGCCTATATGGCGGGGCGCTGGAGGTTCATCTCCGCAGGATCGTGGACCGCTTTGCCGAGCCCCGAGGAGCGACCCTGGCTGTAGGTGGATACTTCGGAGACACGCCCCTGGCCTTTGATCCGCGCGGCAAACTGGTGACCCGGCTCCTGGCCGCCTACACTCGCGCCACGGGAACCTCAGCACAGCCTTTCATCTCGGGTGGAGGTACCTACGCCAAGCGCATGCCCAACGCCATCGCCTTCGGGATGTGGTTCCCCGGAAAGCCCTATCCCGGTCATGACGTGGATGAGCAGGTGCCGATTGCAGACCTTCACCAAGGAGTCCACGTACTCATTGAGGCGCTTGTCGATCTCGCGTGCGGCACGCCCTTGAAGGACCCTTTCCTGCCCTAGGTGTACCTGGTTCACCCGGGCTGAGCTGGGAAGTTGTTGCTACCCACAGGAGCTTTCGAGGAGACAGCCCGGATGAACCTCCACAGTTCAGCAAAGACGTGTCCACGAAGTCGAGCGTTATTGGGCTCCGGGTCAGGCTCATGGGGATCGTCCGTAATCCGGTTTAGTCGTGGCAGCATTCTCGCGCTTGAACCTTACTCAGCCGGGTGTGACTCGTCGAATTCAGAGTCACGAGCGGCTCCTCGACATCCAGCTTCTGGAGCGTCTGTCGAAGCCACGGCGGCCGACCGAAGCTGGACGCCAAGTCTACGAGTTCAGCCGGAGGGTGCTTCGTTCGCTCGAAGAAGGAAGCGGAACGAACAGAAAGAGCGAAAGGCAACGCAAGCGGGGTCCGAAATGAGCGGAGGGTTAGGGCCGAGACGATAGCTTGGCATAGATACAGCTATTGCGAAGGCCGCCATCGGGAGCCCGCATGACATTATGGAGGACGCCTTCGAGCTGAAAACCGCAGCGCTCGGCGACTGCTCTGGAACCCATATTGTTCTCATCTGCGACCAGCTCAACACGCTTTGCGCCAAGTTCGTTGAGCGCCCAGGCGGTTAGAGCAACGACGCCCTCTGAAGCGAAGCCCTTTCCCGTTTCAGTGCTTCTGACCCAGTAGCCAACCTCTGTCTTTGGCAGATCCCATTCGGTTCTATGTAGGCCGACAGAGGCGACGAGTCGACCAGTGGCCTTCTCAAATGCCAAGTAAGGCAAATCCGCGCGGAGGATAAAATTGGCTTCAGCTTTGCGGCAGCGCACTTCAGCAGACTGTATGGTCGGTTCTTCTGCTACCCAAGGAAGGAACCAGAGGTGCTTACGGAGCTCACCGATCGACTCGACTAAGGCCGTGTGAAGAGCAGGCGCATCTTCTAGGCGAAAGTTTCGTAGCAGCAGCCGCGACGTTTCGATCGAAGTGGGTACGGGAAAGAGGATTGGGTCAGACATATGATTTCTGTGTCCTAACGAAAGAAACGAACCGGCCCCGCCGCGGCTTAAATGCTGAGTGGAGAGGTTAGGTGGAAATGCCGCGATGAAAGGACCGTCCGGTTTCGGCGGGGTCCGAGTGGAGGGAGGTTAGGCTGTGGACTTGTATGATTAAGCATAGGGTGCATTTGGTTAGTCTTCGATAACTGCCTGACCACGACGCTTCAGGTTTTCGAGAGAATCCAATCTTGCCTGCAGCAACTCAGCGGGATGTCCGGTCCAGTCCTCGACCACACCGATGATCTTAAGTGGCTCGCGCGTGCGATAAGACTTGGTCAGATTGCCAGGGAATCGCTTGTTTGTGAGATTGGGATCATCCTCGAACGTCCCAGTCGGTTCGACGATGTAGATGTAGCCGCGACCTTCCAAATTTGAAAGGGCCATAGCGAGTTCTGCTCCCCATATGGCAGCCTCAAAGACAGCAGTGAAGTAGATGTTGTTTGATGTCCGGCCCTCCTCGAAATTGGAGGCTCGGCCGGCTACCAGCAAGTCTCCTATGGCTAATTTGGCCTTTGTGCCGTGGTAAAACGGCCCGGTCACGCTATTGCAGTTGTCATGTGTGATCGGCGTCCATTCACCGTTGTCCATGTGCAGAGCCTTTAATGATGCCTAACGAAAGAAGCTGACCGGTCCCGCCGGCATCGAGGCGACGAGCGGAGCCAAGTAAGCGAGATGTCGAGAGAGTGGAAGGGAATGCTGGCGGGAACCGAGTTGAGCAGAGGATTAGGCCGATGGAGTGGACGAAATATATTTTTCATGAAGGACTCGAAGGTGGTGAAGCTCGTGACCAGCGATGTGAAACGAAAGTCCACGAGGGGTAGCCACATATCCATTGACAACGCCACTTCGAAGCCACTCTTCAGGCGTAAAACTGCTTAAAAGAGAGAGGGTAGCTCGACGAGTTGCGCGATACTCCATTAAGAGGTTGGGCAAGGATTGCGATTCAAAAGATGCTGATGCAACGTATTCATCTTGGTCGAATCCAGGAAGCGGAGTGGAATCGTTTCGGGCAACGCAGAGGATCCGATAGGCGAATATTCGCTCGTCATCAATAAGGTGCCCCAAAACCTGCTTTACAGTCCATTTCCCGGGTGCATAGTGGAATGTTGATGCGAACCGCTCGTTGACGGACGATAAAAAGGATGTTGTCTCGATAGCCTGATGCCTTAGAGTCGCGATGATGTCGCCACCGACCACAAAGTCGATGTCAATTTTTGCGTAAGTGGCGAACTCTCCATCCGTGGGACGACCTGAAGGGGCACGTTTCATGTGAAAAACCTCTCTTTTTGTCCTAGGTTGTATCAAAGCTGTTATGGGTTCCGCGGCCGATCAAATACAAAAACAAATCATTCGATTGTTCCTCCTATTATCATTTTGGATGCCATCTCAATTGTTCTAATTACTTTTATGTCCTTCAGAGGAGTTCAAAATAGGTCTTGAGATTACCGGGTTAGTTATATCAAAAGTAAACAAATTGCATAAATCATGACACAAAATTGAAACATAAAGCTTAATATTGTGGTTGTACATATGTTGTTAATATAAAAAATTCGAACAGCCTGACTTGGTTAGATGTCAATAAAATAACACAGTTAGGTAGCAAAGATAAAGTTGGGCAATTAAGTTGCATTCAAAACGTCGCCCTATTCAATAGGAATAATTACTTGTGCTTGCTCAGATGCCTGTTTAAGCCCGACAGACTCTTGGTGCAAATATCGTTTCGTCAGATTCCCAACGAGTGGTCCCATGAGAAAGCTGAGCAACCCTTGGAAACTGATGTGCAAAGTCACCTGGGTACCATCAGGTAAAGGCGAAAGGGTGTGGTCAGCGGTAATTGATATTCCAGGATTTCGCGATATCCAGGTGAACTTTACGTTGGGTTCCCAAACGCTGATGGTCCAGACAGCCGCCCTGAGCCTGGGTTGCTTAATCCAGATTTTGGAACCGAGGCCCAGGGGACCATTACCTGAACTAATGACGCGTTCTACAGTCGGTGTCCAGTCTGGCCATTGGCAAACATTAGCAAGTACGGACCAGACTACTTCCGGTCTCGCTTTGATATGAATCGTAACGACGAAATCCGTCATGTCATGTCCTCACAGAAATCTAGATGGAATGGAGTAAGTCTGGTCACAGGCCACAGTGACTAGATCTTGAAGAGATATCCAATGGAGGCGAGTAACTGATGGGAATTATCGTGTAGCTTCGGCGAGATAATTCATCATCAAAGTTCGAGGGCAGCGTGAAAGATCCACTTCTGTCGAAAGTGATAGACCATGACCCATGGGGTATCGATGCATAAATGAAGTTAAATTCCGTCGATGAGTTCAGATCTTAAATCTGATGTATCCAATTCGAAAACATGATTATCATAGTCAAAAAAGTAGAGTGCGGAATTTTCTCGTACAATCATAAATTCATGATTCATTGCCTTTAGCTTATATGCACACAAAGAAAGTGTGTCCTTCGTGACAAAAAAAGCAATGTGATCACCAGTTCTTTGTCGTTTCACTGACGCCTTTACGAGAACAAACCATGTTCGACCTAACTGAACAAACGTTTCTTTATGGCCATCAGCATCAATTCTCGATACAATTTTGGAATCAAATAATTGTTTAAAAAAATTTGCTGATTTTATAGGATCTTTGACGACTATGGCAACGTGACTTATTTCATCAAGCATAAGACTCCTTAAATAATTTGAATGAAATCTACCAATCACGCATGTACCGTAGCCAGAGCGTATGTGGAAAGTGGTGAAAGTGCCCATGACTTAGTTATAAGTACGGTCAGGCCTAGGTTCCTTTAAAATTAAAAATCAGCCTTTATCCTCACCTTTTAGTTGGAAAGCAACGGCCGAAGGCCAGGAGGCAGTCTATTGGTCCTCTGATTCGGATCTTCCGTGTGAGAATTGCGGTTAAAATGCTCTGCTCCTTTCTGAGAAAACGTAACCAGGCCGCACTATCTGCCTCGATCCGGAGCGTTGGCTCAGCTTCCAGACCGAGCATGACCTGGATCTTCTGGTCACGAATTACCACGGTGCCCTGAAAAACCTCCTCACCCTTGAAGATGAAGTGAAATGTGGCATCTAACCCTTTAGACTGGCCCTTCTGGAAGACAACCGGCAGCATCTGGAGAAACGCTTTGGCGCTACGAGGGCGGAATCCGTTGCCGACAAGCCTCAATGGCTTATGGGGGAACTGCTTACGAACGTAAGATTCAGCATCGGAACCAGGAACCACATAAATTGTTTCGACTTTATTAGTGAAGGGACGAAGCACTTTCTTCACATAACCCTCGCGGTCATCCAGAAAAGGGCCAATGACATCCTCGCCTGCAGGGCATACCCCTATACAATAGGCGGCCTTATAGTTGGGTCCATAAGAGAGGCTCTGCCAAATCGAGACAGTCTCGGAATCCTTCACCATTGCTCGGTATTGCTTTCCGTCGTGACTATCAGCCAAGGTTTCGACCCAATCCACAAATCCCCCCATGAATTCTCGGTAATTATGGGTTGAACAAGCAGAAAAGTTAAAACTGCCATCGGGCCCAATTGCTCCCGTGGGACATGCAGCCACACATAACTTACATTCAAGGCACGGATTGTAATCAATCGGGTGCCCGTAATCACTTATCTCTGCATCGATTACGACTGTGCCAAGAACGATGAAATTCCCAAAGATTGGATGGATGACATTGCGGTGAATTCCTATTCGTCCAAGACCGGCGGCCACGGAGATTGGTTTATGGGAGATAATCCAGGTTCGTCCGATCCCCCAGTGGTCCATCTCCATGGGGAAGCCAGCTGCTGCATAAAAAGCCCCTATTCCTCTTTCCTCAAGGGCGGCAGCGATCTTATGTGAAATCTCATTTACCTCATCTGTAGTTTGATGGAATTCCAGATTTGCCGGAGATCGGGCAGGGCTCCTCAAGTTCTCTCGCCCCATTTTGTGAACAAAGGCAATCAGGCTGCGTGCATTTGGGAAAGCCGAAAGGATGAGTTCCCTCTGATCATCAAGAGCCTCATCTGCTAGGTCGACAAAACCAACATCGTCGGCGCCTAATTCCATGCAGGTCTTTTTTAGCCATGCTGCATCTACTTTCGGAGTGCGCGAGTTTGAAATTGTTAAGCCTTTGGACCTGTAACGTAGGACGGTTGGGTGCTGGTCATATAAAGTCATTCATCAATCCTATGCATATACATTTATTTAGATAAAAATATTAATCATGCACAATTAAAGCGTTGAGGTGTTCTAAATCTGCCGATAGTCTTGACCACACATTTCGTCCAAGATCATTAAGCAATTGGTCCTGCAGTTGATCCCAAAGGACCTTGGCCTGCTGCATTACCCGGTCACCCTTAGATGTGATGTGCCAATAGCGTTCACGCCTGTCCTCCCCTAATTCCGACCGAACCCAATTCTGCCCCTCCATGACTTTTAGCGTCCTGCTGAGAGTGGTCGAGTCCATTCCAATTCGGTGCCCGAGCCGACCATGCTGATGGGGGCCTACACCATGTAGGATCTGGAGGATAGTGAACTGCCCAACCCGAAGCCCACTTGGCCTCAGTGCTTTATCATAGAGGCCTGTGATGAGTCTGCTCGTACGCCGAAGCGTCGCACAAACGCAAGGTAATGGTGGAAGCACTGGGCAGGTGGGTGAAGTGGGACGCGCCATGGAAGGATGTATATGCATATTTCATCTTGCCTGCAAGTCCTTTTTTGTTTCCCCCTGATTTTTTGGGGTAGAGCCTCAACTGGCTGAAAGCTCGAACCTGGGTTTACGAGCAACGGAGTAGGCAGCTTCAGTGATTCCATCGGCCCGTGACGGCGGAGGAGACGAACCCCAACTGGTACTCGTGGGGTTTGGGGCATGCCCCTCCGCCTCTCTGTCCTGGGGTGGAAGGTTTTGCTGCAACACCCCTGGAGCCTGGCCCAAGGAATTCCGTGAGCCACGCTCGTAGGCAACGATAGTCGGCAGAGCGATCACCTCAATCGTTTGATTCAGCAAGGATTCCCGGCGAACGCGACCGAACAGCAGTGGTCTATTCAAAAATTTCTTTTTTGGATCTTTTGCAAGGACCATCTCAAACCGATTCTGGATTTGTTCCTTGAGGAGGAAGTCTTGCACCAACGTTTCGACGTCACTGCCACAAGCCCCGAAGGCATGAAGGCCATGCGGGGACTCGCCGCCTTCGTGAGAAGAGAATCCGGCCTGGAGCACTCGCTCCTGGAACTCATCAAGATCCGAATCTCCCAGATTAACGGGTGCGCGTTTTGTATCGCTATGCACGTGCCAGAGGCCCGCAATCTCGGCGAGACCGACGAGCGACTGCACCTCCTGACAACGTGGCGCGAAACGGCCTTGTTCACGCCACGGGAGCGGGCCGCCCTAACTTGGGTTGAGGCGGTGGCGCGACTTGAGGGTGGAGAAGTGCCGGATTCAGCATACGAGGAGGTCCGGCGTCATTTTACCGAACCGGACATCACCAATCTCACCTTCGCAGCAGTGGAGATCTGCGGCTGGAACCGCCTAATGATCGCCTCGCGTACCCCGCCCCAAGTTGGAAATGCCTGATCCGGCTTTGACCTAACTGGAGAAATCGATGGAAGACTGGAACCACAAAGCCTCCTTCGATCGCATTCCTTCTACCGGTCCCCTGACCGAAGACCTGGATTGGATCTTTTCTGAAGAACACACTGGGCAGTCCCTGATCCAATTCCTTGAGAAGGAAGCATTGCACCAACGCTTCGATGTCTCTAACACCAGCCCTAGAGGCATGAAGGCCATGCGGGGACTTTCCGCCTTCGTGCGAAGAGAATCTGGACTGGAGAATTCGTTCCTGAAACTTATAAAGATCCGAATCTCCCAGATCAACGGGTGCGCGTATTGCATTGCTATGCACCTGCCGGAGACCCGAACTCTCGGCGAGACTGACGAGCGCCTGCATCTCCTTACAACTTGGCGCGAATCGCCCCTTTTCACTCCCCGCGAGAGGGCGGCCCTGACATGGGTTGAGGCGGTGGCACGACTTGAGGGGGGGGAAGTACCGGATTCAGCCTACGAGGGGGTCCGCCGCTATTTCACCGAATCAGAAATCACTAATCTCACTTTCGCAGCGGTGGAGATCAGCGGCTGGAACCGGTTAATGATCGCCTCGCGCACCCCGCCCCAGGTTGGAAAAGCCTGATTAAGCTCTGGCTTGATTGGAGAGATTAATGGATGACTTGAATCTCAACGCCTACCTCGATCGAATTCATTGGACCGGGCCCCTGAACCAAGATCTGGAAACCTTGGCCGCCCTACAGCTAGGCCATGTCTCGGTGATTCCCTTCGAGAATCTAGATGTGCAGTTGGGGCACCCCATCCGTCTCGACTTGGCCTCTCTACAGAACAAATTGGTCGATCGGCGGCGAGGAGGTTATTGCTTTGAGAAGAATTCCCTCCTTGCCGCAGTGCTTCGAAAACTCGGCTTCCGTGTCACTCTGCGAGAAGGTCGGGTTCGAAGAGGTGTCACGCGCCTATTGCCCCGGACTCACCTTGCATTGCAGGTGGATATGGCTGAAGGAGCTTTCCTGGTGGACGGGGGATTTGGAGCGGATGGCCCCTTGGGCCCTGTGCCGCTAATGGGATCTGTAGCCACCTATTTCAGAGAAACCAGTCGAGTACTCCAAGAGGGGTCGCTCCAGGTACTCCAGGTGCTCAGGGGGGCTGATTGGCTTGACCTGTATGCGCTAGAGCCGGGAACGCCTCAGAGTATTGATCTTGAGATGGCCAACTACTACACCAGCACCCACCCGGATTCCCGATTTGTCCAAGTATTGACTGCTCAGTGCGCCCGACCAGAGGCCCGGTGGAACCTGCGGAATTTCGAGTTAACCGTTCGTGACACTAATGGAGAACAGACTGGAATCATCTCACCGTCCAACCTTCTGTCCTTGCTTCGCACCCGTTTCGGGCTGGAGGTTCCGGAGGGGACCCGATTTCGATTCCAGGAAGTCTGACTTTGTTTGTGAATAGCACATGGAGTTTGGTTCGAGGTGTCGATTTCAGGCATGCGATCTAGGTCCATTCAAAACTCCAAACTGAGGTTCCTACGTCAGGCGGCACTCGCTTGACCCTTTCTATCCGAGTTGAGCCACCTGCCTCGGAGGAGACATCTCCTTGCATATCGCACTTTCGGATTCAGCGACCCGTTGACACCGCCAAGGTTGAAGTTTTATTTGTTGGAGTTTCCGTGTTCGGCGGGTCCGAAAGGCGAGGTTATTCATGATGGAATCGACCTTTTCTCCAACAGGCCTAGATATCATCGTTCTTGCTGGCCTTTTCTGCGCTGTCCTTGATCTTTGCTGTGCGATGGCGCTCAACTGGATCAGGGGATTCAATCCAAGGCGCACCCTGCAGGCCGTCGCAAGTGGACTTCTCGGCCCAGCGGCCTTCGAAGGCGGGATCGGGTCGGCCGCCCTGGGCCTGGGACTTCACTTCTTCATCGCCCTTGCTGCGGCAGGCATCTATTTCTTCCTGAGCCGAGAGGTGACATTCATGGCCTGGCACCCTGTGTCTGCCGGCATTCTCTTCGGCGCGGGAGTGCATCTATTCATGAGCTTTGTCGTGTTACCGCTCTCCCGTCTACGCAGGCCGTTTTCAACGGTGTTTTTTTTCGCGCAGCTCATCATTCACATGGCCGTGGTCGGCCCCTCGATTGCATTGACCATCCACCATTTCGCGGGAGTCGAGGATCAAGCACCGCGGGACCCGAGCCTCTGAATCAAAACAGCGTTAGTCGGCCTCTCAACCAGGGTGAGGCGTCTCTAAGGTCGGTCAAACTTTTTGAAGGGAGCCTCATGTTAGCCATGCAGTACAAATTCACACTGCCCGCAGATTATGACATGGCCCTCATTCAGAAACGGATCGTCTCCAAGGGATCTCTGCTGGACGGATACCCCCAACTGGTCCTCAAGGCCTTCTTGTTCGCGAGACGGAACCACCCCCACTACCACTCAGAGGAGAATCGGTACGCGCCCTTCTATCTCTGGGAGGATAGCGTCGGGATGAACCGATTTCTCGCCAGTGACGGTTTCCAAGGTCTGGTCAAAGACTTCGGCTGGCCAAAGATAAGGATGTGGTCCGTGTGGCATACGCGCCTGGGCGCGTCGATTGGTTCGGCGGCCTTCGCGTCTACAGAAGTTATCCAGGTCCAACCTCACACCATGCTCGCCAAATTGGAGCATGTGGAGGAAGAACTTGTGAACGATGTCGTGGACTCGGGCAGGGCACTTGGGGCCATGGTGGCATTCGAACCGACCACTTGGACCATGGTGCGCTTCCGACTCACCAATCTCCCAGATCCGGTCGTGTCTCGACGGCAAACGTATGAGGTTGGTCATCTCTCGGGCCCCAGACAATTGGCTCTAATTCAAGGAGGCAATCCTCCGGAATAGAGCCTCATCACTTGGATCTGACCTGTTGGCTCACTACCAGGCATAACCAGGCCGACGATCACCTCAATTATCGGGTGGGAGAATAACCTTTCCGGCCCAATTTTCAAGTCGGGAGGATGTCTTGCACAAGAGCGACCAAAGCGAGGAAATACTGGCCATTTCAAGCCCCTCTGGAAGAGCCGCAGACCAGTCATGCCAATCCGAGGAAGCGACAGAGTCAGGCCTCAGTGATGTCCGGGACCACCGATGCTTTCCGATTTGTCCTGAGATGGGCCCGACGCGATTCCTCCAGTTCCTTTTCCAGCGAGAGGCCAAGGAGGATTCGGGAAACGGTTGCGCAGACCCAGGCCAAACCGTGCCATGGCCTCGAGCGGAATCAGATGACCGACAGAGTTCCATAGGAAGCTCTGAAATCGAGAGAAGAGTCTCGGAGGAGATGAGTGCCGCTCTTCTTCGACGAGAGGAGTTTCCCTCTGATCGAGGGCACGAAGAGGTACTCGCTCGTTCGTTCGGAGCCTTTCTCCTGCGGAGGGAGGAGCCATAGAGATCGATATCATCCCGCCAGGACCGCAATGACAGCCCAATCAGGCCCCAGACTTTGTGGGCAATCACTTGTTAAACCGGCCACGCATGCACCAACGCATCGAGCAGAGCTGAGGAACCGGAGTGATGAGAGAGAGCTAAAGGTACTACAGGCGACACCTGAGTTGGGTTGAGATTTAGGCGGTAAAGTGACATTACCTGTGAGAAGTGATGGCGTAGGCAGTCAGTAATGAATCGCGAAAGTGCCTGATTGGAAGAGAAAGCCAACCATCCGGTGATTGGTGGACAACCGAGATGCCAATCGCCTTCTTTAACTCGGGCACATCAATCACCCTCACCAGATCACGCCACGGAGAGGCCACCGCAATACGCAGTGGCACGATGCCAAGCCCGACATTGCGAGAGATGAGGGAGAGTTGGAGATCCTCGCTCCTTGCTTCAACTGAGATCTCGAACGGAAGCCCGGCGCGCTCTAGCGCTCGTCTGATCATTCTTCGGACGCCACATCCTTCCTGATTCAGCACCCAAGGCATGTCACGCAAATGCTTCAATCGCACCTGGTCGGGCAAAGGACTGTCCAGCGGAGCCACGACTGCGACTTCCTGCTCCCCCACCAGCTCTGAATGGAGTCCGCTGGGGAGCTTCTCATCCTGAGGTAGATACACCACCGCGGCGTCTAGCTGGTTGCGACGGACTTGTTCCACAAGTTCGGGGGACCATGCTGAGGTTGCCTGCACAGTTAGCAGGGGGAAGGCAGTTCGCAAATCATCGAGAGGCCCCGCAAGCGCGGTTTCGGCGACGAATTGAGAAATGCCCAATCTCAATTCACCCGTCAATGCATTCGATTGGACAACCGATGCGCGCAGATCTTCGATCGAACGAAGCACCTTTCGACTGAGTTCGTAGACTCGACGTCCGGCTTCGGTCGGCCGCAGTGGTTTCGACAGACGCTCCAGAAGCTGGATGTCCAGGAGTTGCTCGAGGCTCTGAATTCGACGGGTCACACCCGGCTGAGTAAGGTTCAAACGCGAAGAGGCTGCCACGACAGAACCGGACTCGACCACCGCAACAAAGGCTTCGAGGTCTCGCGTATTCATGCGAACTCCTTATAATAAATATTCTAATTATTCAATAGACGCATGTCAAGAGGGTTCCTAAGCTGATCCTCCCAGGCAACCCCCTGACCTAGGAGCACAGTCATGCACACCGCGCTGATCATTGATTCAAATCCTTCCAAATCAACAAAAGAAAAGAAAATTAAACCAGGGCTTCTATTCCTGTTGGCAGTGGCGGCCAGTGTCATCGTTTCGAATCTCTTCGCCCCTCAACCCATCGTGGCCGAAATCGGTGCATCAATCGGCATGCCGCCGCAATTGGCGGGATTGGCATTCGGGTTGACGATGTTCGGCTATGCGATCGGTCTTATTTTTTTTCTGCCAATTCTCGATCGACTGGAGAATCGCAAACTGATTCTCGGAACCATGGCTGCTTCGGTTCTGGCCCTCCTATGGGCCTCTCGCGCCAGAGACACTACCACCTTCTTATGTGCGAACTTCCTGGTGGGATCGACCTCCTGCACGATCCAGATGATCATCATCATGGTGGCGACCCTCTGTGATGAGGCAGAGCGTGGGAAGGCTGTGGGATCTGTGATGAGTGGGGTAATGGTCGGGGGCCTGCTGTGCCGACCTGCAGGGGTCCTCATCGCTGGCGCCCTTTCCTGGCGCAGTGTGTACCTAACTCTGGCCATCGGTTCGACAGCACTGTTGTTGGCACTTTCCCGGGTGTTACCGACCAACCATCCCGAAGCGACCGTGCCTTACCTGGAGTCTCTGAAATCGCTAGGGCCTCTTATTGCACGAGTGCCTGTTCTGAAACGGCGCGCCAGTTATCAAGGCATCCTCATGGTCTCCTTCGGCGCCTTCTGGACGTCCATCTCATGGCGGTTGGTTCAGCCGCCCTTCTCCCTAGGCACGCACGGCATCGCAGTGTTCGCTCTCGTCGCCGTTGGCAGCGCCATCATTGCCCCAGTTGCCGGCCAGGCCGGTGACCGAGGGTACACGAGATCCGCTACAACCTTCGCCCACTCTGCGGTTGTTGTAGGAGCAATCCTAGTTACTTATGCAGGAACCTCAATGAGCATCAATTCTGGCCCAGTTTGGACTAGGTGGGTCTCGATAGGACTGATGGCCCTTGCTGCCATGTTTCTAGATACAGGCGTAGTGGCTGACCAGGCTCTGGGTCGCCGAGCCGTTAACATGATTAGACCCGAGGCGCGTAGCCGCATTAATGGCTTGTTTACATGCACCTTCTTCCTTGGCCAGGCTCTAGGTGCTGCTCTGGCAAGGCCTGCATGGTTGGCAGCAGGTTGGATTGGTGTCTGTGCCTTGATCTTAGTGCCGGCGATTGTGGTTCTCACCTTGCACATCACAGAACAGGATACAAAGCCTTCGGAACCTATCGAAGCTGCCTATTCTACTGATTTGTGATCAAGATTAATGGACCAGCTGGATGGCCGACTAGAACCGCCATCGAGTGCCAATGACAAAGCGCATCAGATGTCTGTTGAATGAAGCAAGGTGGACGGCTGCGAAGCCCTTCAGGAAATCCACCGAGTTCGGCCCGACGTACCGGTGATCCTTTCCAGCGGATACGGATGCAGGGTAGGCGGAGACGTGGCGTTTCCCAAGGACCTAAGCGGCATCCTGCCCCGGCCCTTCACCTGGGCTCAGTTAGCCCAGGTGCTCCGGAACGCAATTGAGGGCCAGTGAGCCAATCGCAAATCCCATGGCCGATGAGGGGTTCATCCTGCACACACCTGAATGGTATCGAGCCGATCCAGAACGAGCCCGACTTCAGTGCTCTTCCTTATCGTGAGACTCCTCTTGCGTCGGGTAGGGGCAAGGTTAAGCAGTTGAAGGACCAGCAGAGGCTACGATGGAATGCACACCAAATTCGTGAAGGAGGCGTCCTCCTTTGTGCGCTAACCGCGTGAGATGGGCCAAGCCGCCCAAGTAGGTAAGCAGGAATATCGCAGTCGCGATGTGCTTGATCTTGACGTCCCTCCCATGATTAGCCCGGTATTTGAGTTGAATCCGGATTGATGTAGGTGGTGCCGATGGACTGGGGCGGAGGGAGCCGGCGGCGACTCGAGCCCAGCCCAGCGACGCGCGAACTCCGCGGGGATAGTCCCCCGAGAGCGCTGTGCGGCCCGTGGTGGTTGTCCCACGGGGACTTCCTTCGGTCGTAGTCGCGGACCCATCCTCGGGCCACCTGCCGGACTTCCGTAAGGGCCCTCAACCTGTCCCCGTTCAGGCCATCGTCCCGGAGCCGTCCATTGAAAGTCTCGCAGGTACCGTTCTGCATGGCCGCCCGGCTTGAACCGGTGGTGGACCAAGCCCTGCTGGTGTCGCCACTGCCCCCGACAATCGCCTCCAAGTGATGGATCTTCCCGGTGAAGACATTGGGCGGGGGCCACTTGGCCATGGCATTGGAATCAAGGAAGGCCCGGTACACCTGCTCTGGTGCAGCCCTGATTACTCGATGAATACGAACGGTGCTGGTAGATATGAGCCTCCCTCCTTGGAATAGACCAGCCAGGGGACCTGGCGCCGGAAGAACCCGGAGGCCACCTTCAGGCTGGGGCAGCCCGGTGGCTACGATCAATGCAGGGGAGAAGAACCCTGAACCGCGTGCCTCTCCCGAGCTCCGAATCGCAGAGGATCAGCCCGTCGTGACTCTTCACGATGGCCTGAACCATCGCTAGGCCAAGGCCGGTTCCCTGGCCAGTGGGTTTGGTCGTGAAAAAAGGGTCGAAGATCTTCCGACGAATGCCGTCCGGGATGCCGTCGCCAGTGTCCTCCACCTCGAAGAAGGCATAGAACCCCGGTGACAGCTCGTGGATCTCAGCCTCAGCACTGTCGAGGTGCTGCTCCCCGGAGCGAAGGGTGAGGGTGCCTTCCTTTTCGATGGCATCCCGGGCGTTGATTCCTAGGTTCATGAGTACCTGAATGATTTGTCCAGGATCCACAAACACCTCGCAGGGCGGCTGCTGAATATCCATTTCTAGATGGATATGAGAGGGAAGAGCATGCCTCAGGAGACCGGCGGCCTCATCCAGCAGTTCGTTTATGCCCTGAGGGACACGACGAGTCTCCTGGCTCTTCCGGGCAAAACCTAGAAGCTGACGAATCATCTCCTGGGATCGTTCTGCCGCTCGCTTGATGTTGGCCACGAACCGTCGATGGGTATCAGGAATTGGCCCTCCCGCGAGGACATCAGCGTTCGCCTGGATCACCATGATGTGATTGTTGAAGTCGTGACAGAGCCCGCTGACCATCACGCTGGCCGCCTCGGCCTTCTGGCTGAGGATGAGCTGTTCCTGGGCCGTGTGCAGCTCCGTCACGTCCTGCAAAACCCCTCGGAACACATCCGGGCTTTTTGCCATGGTCCATCGAGTCCAGATCCATGGCCCAGCCCCGTGCCTCATCCGGCAATCGAAGCCGACCGCTTGCCCGGTCTCGCTCCTGGAACGAGCCGACACGAATCGGTGCACGTCCTCGTTATGGATGAGTGATTCCACCATCCCAGGGTCCTCTCTCAACTGCGGCGGGTGATATCCCAAAACGGTGGCGGCCGATTCACCAAACACCCAGACCTTGGATGGGATCTCCTGCTTCCATGGCACCACCTTGGCCAGGCTGGCCGCCTCGAGGAGGGATTGGCGTTCTTCGTCGACCCGGGTGCGTTCCGCATGCTCACGCACCTCCGCTAGGGCCCGGTTCACGACCATGGGAAGGCGCTGCATGTTCCCCTTCAGCACATAGTCCGTGGCTCCCCGGCGTAGGGCCTCAACGGCCCGTTCCTCCCCAATGGTTCCCGAGATCAGGATGAAGGGCAGGAGGGGACGCGTAGCCCGGCAGAGGTCCAGGGCTGCGAACCCATCAATCGTCGGGAGCATGTAGTCGGAAAGGACAAGGTCCAGGTCGGGATCCTTGAGAAGCTCGACATACTCGTGCCGATCTTTGGCCCACAGGATGTCGCAGGGACCCGCATGCCGATGGAGCGTGGCCATGGCCAGTTTCACGTCCAGTTCGGAGTCTTCCAGGTAGAGGATCCTCAGCGGCATGGCTCATCCTCTTTGGGCAGGGTGATGTAAAAGGTCGCGCCCAGACCGGGGCTCCCCTCTGCCAAGACACGCCCACCGTGGCGATGGATAATTCGTTGAACGTTCGCGAGCCCGACACCCGTGCCCTCGAATTCGTCCTCATGGTGCAACCGCTGGAATGCTCCGAACAACCGATGGGCATAGGTTGGATCGAATCCAGCGCCGTTGTCCTTGACGAAGATGGTCCACTCGGCGGAGTCAGTTTCATGGGCTCCAACTTCGATCACCGCATCTGGCTGGTGGCCTGTGAATTTCACCGCGTTCCCGAGCAGGTTCTGGAAGACGGCCCTCAGCAGTGTCTCGTCGCCACGGACCGAAGGAAGGGACGCGAGCCTCCACTGCACCGATCGTCCGACGGTTTCAGGAACGAGACCCTCAACGACTCTACTGACGACGACATTCAAATCGAGCCAGGACCGGTGCATTTCCTGACGGGACACTCTTGAGAGACCGAGCAGTCCGTCAATGAGCTGGCCCATCCGGGCTGATGCGATCCTGATGTTGTCGAAGTAGGCTCGCGCGAGGTCGGTCGCCTCCGGGTTGCATTCCTGTTCTAGAAGCCCGAGGAACCCCTGGATGTGACGGAGGGGTGCTCGGAGGTCGTGGGACACGGAGTAGGAGAAGGCTTCCAATTCCCGATTCGCCGTCTCCAATTCCTGCGTGCGCGTCTGGACACGCTTCTCGAGCTCCGTATAGACCTGGACATTCTCCATGGCCACCGCCGTGGTATCCGCCAATGCCTGAAGCAGCTCAATCTCCTCCGCTGAAGCTTCATGATGGTTCGCCCAGTAGTTCCCAATGGCGCCAAGCGGCGCCGCCTTCCGGATGGGCACCATGGCCAGGCTTTTCACGAAGGTGGGCCGATAGGCATCTGCCGGAATGCGTGGGTCCACGTAGATGTCCGGGATTACCGCTGATTCGCCAGTCAACATGGCCCACCCGCTGATGCAGTTCTCCATCGGGAAGCGCATCCCCTTCCAGAGGGGCGAAATGGCATCTTCATCCACGTAGTGGCACTTGTCGCCATCTCTCAGGATGAAAGTGGCCCCGTCCGCTCCTGTGAGTTCTCTGGCGGCGTGTCGAACGATTTCCCGGATGCCTTCAACACTCCGGGCCCGGGACAATTCCTGGACAGCTCTGACGAGGCACGTCAGGCTCCCGTTGACCGCCGCAAGGGGGTGGACTGTCGACGGGCTGTCACTAGATGCTTCAGGACGAAGTTTCAGATCGGGAACCATTACCGCACCCAGTAGGCATAGGCCCTCTTCCTCAGAGGATATCTGGGTGCAATGTAGGGCGTCTCAACCCTAAATCCAGTATGGAATCGATCTAGGTCTAGATGTCTCGACATGGAAGATGCCTATGTGCCCAAGAATCGATACCTTGTGGCCTTGCCAATCAACCCATGTATAGACCACGGCGAGCAGCAAAATCGCCGAACGGTAGTTCCCTTGGTCTGAGCGGTTAGTACGAAGGTCGTAGCCAGAGGGCAGGCTCGACCCAGAGGTACAACTTGATCACCTACTCCGAGCCAGGTGGCTTGCTCGCCCCATTCTTGAACCATATAGTGTCGCTTCGTGTTTTGAACCATATCCTGTCGTTGGCGACAAGTTATGGTTCAAAACACAAAAAACCCCCCGCAAGCGGGGGATTTCCCTTGGTGGAGGTGGTGTCCGCCGAATTGGCTCTTTAATTGTTTAAATAACTAATATTGCGATATATTCGTAATATGAGTTGCCCCTAAAGTTGCCCCTTGGGTGGTGGCGCTGCTGAGGTGGGACCACCCAAATTTTACTCAAGCAGGGATCTATTGTATGCCCTCGCACTGCTCTTGACGGACTCACTCATCGGCCACCCCAAGAATGGCTCCAGCCCCAAAGCCAGGGCCAACTGTCCGATCTCTCCCCCGCCATCGAACCCAGGGATAGCGACCAGATTGGTGGGTATCTCGTTCTCTTCCGCCATGCCGTAGACGAGGTATCCACCCTTCGTGTTGGCGAAGGCGCTTACATCTCGGGCGAACTCTTGGCAACTCGTCTCCAGCGCCACCTTGTAGTCGATCTCGACATCCTCGCCCACCTGATCCTCGATGAGGCGACGCAGGTCGTCCTCGTTCAGGTCGGTGAATGGCTCGGACAGAAATGGGGGAAGCACAAGGCCCTCTGGGAGAATCAGCCCATTGTGCACCCGCGGCAGGTCCATGACTTGATTGCTCGGGGGCGGAGCGGATCCTGAAACGTAAAGGGGTGCAACATGGCTTCTCCGCTCTCGCCGCAATTCGTCCGCGACCGGCTCCGGCAGCACGACGCCCTGCTGCTTCGGGCGGGGGGGATGACCTTCGACGAGATCGCCTCGCGCCTGGGCTACGCCCACCGCGGCTCGGCCTACCGGGCGGTCAAAGCCGCCCTGGCGCGGAATGAACAGGTCAGCATCGAGGCCTTCCGCCTGAAGGCTGCGCTCGAGGTCATGGGCCTCATGGAGTCCCTGAGCCTCGCGTTTTCGCAGGGGGATGCCGAATCTGTCCGCTCGGTGATGACACGCATGGAGAACCCGCTCCGCCGGGTGCGTGCCTGGTCTTCCCGGTTCGGGGTCGGAGGACGGGCTCTGGCGTCGTGAGTGCCTCGAAGAGGAGGGCGGTCAGTGCCCGTGGTGGGCCCCAGGATGCGGTCGCTCGTCGAGGTGGCAGGGAAGGGTAGGAGAAGGCCTTCGATGCGTTCAAGGGGGCGTTACGGCTCCGGACTGCGGGTTCTTGCCGGTGGGTTCAGTGGCTGAGGGCCGCCAGCGCATCCCGGTCGATCTGCAGGGTGTCGTCCGCCTGCTTGAGCTGGTCCTTGTTCGAGATCCCAAGCCGAGATAGGGACTGCCGAGCCCTTTCATCATCCTGAACCTGTCCCTGGTAGAGCGTCACCATGAATCCCCGAAGGTCGGCGCCGGTAAGCATGGCCTTCTCGGCGCCGAGGTAGAAGATCGCCCGGGCTGCCTCCGCGTCCCACCCGTGCCGAAGATAGGTGGCCACGAACCGGCGCATCAGGGCCTGCCGGGAGCTGTCCTCGTGGACCCAGGCCACCACCTGAGCGCCATCGGGGTGCGTCCTCTGGTAGCGGTCCCACCCCTCCCTGGTAAAGCCATCCGGGACCGAGGGCTGGCAGCCGGCGAGGAAAAGGATGGCAAGGGGTGCCAAGTGCTTGGTGTAGGGCATGGCCTCTCCTGGGGCGAGTGGGTGGTGAAGGGGAAGCAGGCAGGGAGACCCCTGCGGGGGTTTCGCCCGTCCTGGCGGTTATTGGCTTGGCTTCGTGGTTCGCCGGCCGAGGTGGGTGCGTTGCCTGGCGCGCGTTACGGCTGGGCTCCCGACAGCTTCTCCGCGGCGTCGCCGAGCACCCAGGCCAGGGTCGGGCCGGCCTCCTCCAGCGCCATCCCGTCGGTCACGTCCTGGCACCCCTTGAGGATCTGGCGACCGAGCCAGAGGAAGTAGCGACCGATGACGTCCCCGTCCGCCCCGATGCCCGGCACCCAGGCGACGATCTTCCCGGCGAGGGTGGCGGGGGCGCGCCCTGGGGAGAGACTGAACCCGTCGCGCTCCCCCTTCCAGATAGCGGCGTATTCGCCAGCCAGGGCCTTGAGGTCGCCCATGGCATCCTCCTGAGTCCGTTCCCCCTCTGTGAAGCTGGTCCAGATGCCGGCCACCTCCGCGGCGAACTGGTCCACAAGGGCCCTGACTTCCGGGTAGCTCCCCAGGTTCACCCCACCATCCCTGACCTTTCGGGGGGAGGGGCCCCGGTCGATCCCGCGATGGATGGACTTTTTCATTCGAAGGGCTCTCCCGTCGCAAGCCAGATCATCGGTCGAACGATTGGACAGTGAAAGTCCATAACGCCGGATTGCGGAAAAATCTTCTCACTCACCGGCGCCCAGAGGGGAATCGGGGACCCAAACCCGCCGCAGAGGGATCAGGGATCGGTAGCGGTGGTCGAGCTGGTCGTAGTGCTCGCAGAGGAGCGCAACCAATTCCGGGCCGTCGATCAGCCGGATGCCCTTCGGCCCCCTGGCCGTCTTTCTGGCATCCAGGTTGAAGGTCCCAAGGGTGACGAACAGGCCGCGCTCCCCGTCGTGCAACAGGCCCGCAAGATCCCTGACCTCGGGATCGCCGATCTGGTTTTCCGTGGACTTCACCTGGACCTTCATGACGCCGCCCTTCATGCCGAGGGGGTCCCCATGGACGAGAATGTCGATGCCGCCGTCCTTCCCCGGGGGAGACACTTGGGTTCGATACCCCATGACGTTGAGCAGGTGGCCGACGAAGTAGGCGAGAGGGTGGCCCTTGAGGTGTTTTGCCAGCCGCTTGATGACGAAGTCCTGGAGATCCACTTCCGGAGCGAGGGCGGCGGCCTTGGCCTCCGGCTCTTCTTCGATGGCCGGTGGAGTGGGGATGGGGGTTCCTGCCAGCTTGGCGAGAAACTCTTCGGCGTTGTTCTTGAGCCGGAAGAAGCTGAGGGCCGATCCGATTTCGTTCAGGGCAGCCGGGCTGAAGTCCCCTCTGGGGACGCTCTTGAGGAGTTCGGCGGCCCGAAGGTTCGGGAATTCAGGGCTCAGGTCAGGCCGGAACTGGTAGGTGGTGTCTTTGACCCTGAAGAAGTGGATCTGCCGGTCCACCTTGCTCGGGTAGGCCACGATGTCACCCGCCTTCAGTTCGTGGAGGAATCGGTAGAGCATCCCCGCCCATACGGGAATCGCTCCTGCCGAGGCATCCGGGTAGGCGGCGAGGAGGGCAGCCTGGAGGGCGGGCCGGCTACCTGGAATCTGGCTCAGGTCCCCGAGCTCAGACCAGCCCAATGCGAGAAACCCGTTCTCCCTGAAGAGGGGATCGGCACTGCCTTCCGAGCCGGCGTGGATTCCCCACAGAGTGGTCGTCATGGCATGCCTCCGGGTTGTGAAACTCTCGTTTTGGGTATTTTGGGCACTCCCTCCGATACGCCACAACCCCCAATGAATCCGTCCAGCGGTTGGTGATTTCCGTTACATTCGTGGGATGGTGCTACGCCACCGTCTCCGCTCCGCTTCCTGGAGCGGGAGGGGCGGGCACTCCGAATTACTCAATATGGGTATCTGGTCGTCCTCGCTGCTGGACAAGGGGATGGCATGAAGCGCCCCCTGCGCGGCGGTTACGGCAAGGGCCCCGTCCACCCCGGCACCCTCGGCCAACGGATCAGGCGCATCCGGCTGGCCTGGAAGTGGAGCCAGGCCCAGCTGGCCGAGGCCATCCACACCAACCAGAAGACCCTCTCCCGGTGGGAACTGGATAAGCAGGAACCCGGAGACCCGGCACTGGGTGCGCTCTCGGGGCTCTTCGGCCTCTCCCTCCAGGCCCTGCGGTCCGGCCGGGGCTTCAAGGTTCCGGCACCCCCGCGTCAGGTGGGGCACCTCCTCGTGGCCGAGGCCTACGCCGCGGACCTTATCCGGCTGCCCGACGTCGGCGAGGAGGGCATCCTGCTCGTCCATCGCGAGGACGAAAGCAGTCAGCCGATCACGGCCCGGAAGGTCGGTGAAGCCATCCGGAAAGCCCGGGAAGAGGGGCGTCCGGTTTGGATTGTTGTGGGGTAGGGGTAAACCCGGAAGGGTGATGCCTGGACGCTCGGCGAGCGCCTGTGGTTGGTCACTCCTTGGCCAATGCCACCTCGACGCTGGCGAACGCCTCCAGGGCGGCCTCCAGGTCCTCCACGATTTCGCGGGCCAGGATGTCCGGGGCCGGCAAGTTCTCGCTGGCCTCCAGGTCCTCGTCCTTGATCCAGAAGAGGTCGAGGTTGGCCTTGTCGCGGGCAAGGAGGGCTTCCCGCTCGAACACGCGGAACCGTTCGCTCTCCTGGCGTTTCCGGCGATCCTTGGGCTGGTAGCAGGCCACGAAGTCCCGCAGGTGCTCGTCGCCCAACGGGTTCTCCTTCAGGGTGAAGTGGAGGTTGGTCCGGAGGTCGTAGATCCAGAGGCGCTCCGTCCAGGGCTTGGCGGCGCCGGGTTTTCGGTCGAAGAACAGCACGTTCGCCTTCACGCCCTGGGCGTAGAAGATGCCGGTGGGCAGGCGCAGCAGGGTGTGAACATCGCACTCGTGGAGGAGCTTTCGTCGGATGGTCTCGCCGGCCCCGCCCTCGAACAGCACGTTGTCGGGCACCACGACCGCGGCCCGCCCGCTGCCAGGCTTGAGCATGGACTTCACGTGCTGGAGGAAGTTCAGCTGCTTGTTGCTGGTGGTGGTCCAGAAGTCGGCGCGCTCGTAGGTGAGGCTCTCCTTGCCGGCCTTGCCGTCCTCGCCGATCACCGTAATGCTGCTCTTCTTCCCGAAGGGCGGGTTTGTGAGCACCATGTCCACCAGCTCCGAGGGTGGCGAGGCCAGGGAATCCTGTCCGCCCTGAATCAGGCTGTCATCGCCGCCGATGCCGTGCAGGTGCAGGTTCATGGCGCAAAGGCGGGCAACCTCGGTGGTGATGTCCGCGCCCTTGAGGGCCCTCTCCTTCAGATGCCTCGTCTGGTCTGGGGTGAGGGATTTGTGGGCGGCCATGTGGTCGTGTGCCGCGATGAGGAAGCCCCCCGTGCCGCAGGCGGGATCGGCGACCACCAGGTCCGGCCCAGGGTCCATGACCTCCACGATGGCCTTGATGAGGGGCCGCGGCGTGAAGTACTGGCCGGCGCCGCTCTTCACGTCCCGGGCGTTGCGCTCCAGCAGGCCCTCGTAAATCTCGCCCTTCACGTCGGCGTCGAGGCCGCTCCAGCTCTCCGCGTCGATGAGCATGACGAGGCGCTTCAGCTTGGCCGGGTCCTGCAGCTTGTTCTGGGCTTTGCGAAAGATGGTGCCGAGAAGGCCAGCCTGCCGGCCCAGCTCCTGAAGGGTGTGCCGGTAGTGGTTCTCCAGGTCGTCCCCATCCAACCGGAGCAGGGTGGGCCAGGCCAGGGACTTGGGGATGCGCTCCCTCCCCTTCCGGCCCAGGGTCGCGTCGAGGTCCTCCCGTTCCTGGGCCATCTTCAGGAACAGCAGGTAGGTCAGCTGCTCCACGTAGTCGCCGTAGCTCACCCCGTCGTCCCGAAGGACCGTGGCGAAGTTCCAGACTTTCTGCACGAGGGTTTGGGCGTTCATGGGGAGCTTTCAGTGGTCAAACGGGCGGGCGAATGGCGCAGGAGGAAGGTCGCCTGGAAGCTGCAGATAGGAATGGAGGGCGTCAAAAGGCGTCAAATCAGGGCCTCGGAATGACGCCCATGGCGCGGAGCACCAGGGGCCGCTGGGATAGGTGGGAAATGAACATTTTATTTATCTTGTTTTAAATCAATTGTTTGGGATGGGGCAACCGTTTGTTTTCTTTTCGCCATGGAAATGAAGATGGGCCCCGTGAGGCGGGGGACGTACTGCTGCCCCCGGAAAACAGCAGTGGGCTTATGTGTGCGATGGGTCAATGGGTTGCGGTGGGGTAGGAGGTTCATTTCCGGCCAGCCCGGCAAACAGATCGGCCTCGGGGGGGAGTCCCGGCTTTCGGTAGCGGCGGTGCTGCTTGGCGGCGGCGGGATCAACCACCTCCAGGAGGCGCGCCTCCACCCACTCCCTGAGCATCTTGGAAACCCCCAGGGTGTCCTTGGTCTGGAGGATGTCCCGCACCTCGGCGTTTCCGACCTCCCCATGCTTATCGAGGTAATCCGAGACCTGATCCCAGGCCGTCGGGCGCGAATCGTTCAACAGGGCCACTTCGACGGACTCCCATTCCGCTCCTCGTGGAAGCAGGAACAGTGGAGGGTAGAGATCCGCCTGCCGCATCAGGGCGCGCATCATGGGAATGCCTTCGCCCGCGTCCTGGTTCGGTGGGGCTGGAAATTCCCGGAGGTGGTTCACCAGGCTGGGATTGCGGGGCATGGAGCGCACCAGGCCCAGGCTCTGGGGCGTCAGCCGGTGGGGCAGTCCCCCCGGGCTCTCCACTTCGATGCGGTCCGAGAAGACGCGGATGTGGATGTCGGCGGGGAGGCTGTAATCCCGGTGGATCACAGCGTTGGTGATGGCCTCCTGGATGGCCCGGCGGGGATAGCGCTGCACCAGCTCGAATCCCATGGGGCTCACCTGCACCCCAGCGGCCAGCTCCTCCTCAACCGCCTTCAGGGCTTCCCGGATCTGGCGGACGGCGGGGCCGCTGATGGTGCGGGGCGGCTTCACCAGGTTGGTGGTGGCCCCGGCATGCTGGATCTGGTCGCCCTGGTAGTGGAAGAGCCGGATGGCGCACTTCTCGCCCAGCAGGTCCGAGGGGAACTCTGCGAAGAGCAGCACGGCGAGGCGGGTCGGCTTCCAGATCCCGTCCACCTGCTTGAGCAGGCCGAGGTGCTTCAGGGCCTCCTCCAGCGGGCGAGTCAGGCTCCGCTGATTCCGGTAGTCCTGCCACCAGATCGTGTCCAGAAGCTCGACGGACACATCCACGGGGTAGTCGAGGGCGCTGACCGCCCCGAGGCGGAGCCGCCGCCTCATGATCTCCTGGGCGGTCATCTGCCGGTTGCTGCGGTCCAGGCGCTCCCAGGTGCCACCGCCCTCGATGGAATGGAGGTCCAGGCTCGGGCGGACCTCAATGGCGATCAAGGTTCCGGGCTGCCCGTTGCGCAGGCGGCAAGGGATGGGATGGAATACCGGTTCGGGCATCAGGTCACCGCCCATGGCCGGCTGCACCCGGGCCCGCATCTGCCTGCGGAGTTCATCCACCAGATCGGGGTGCTCCTCGATGCCGTACAACCGGTCTTCTCCCCGGGCCTTCCGGAAATCCTCCATGCCCAGGATGAGTAGGCCCCCCTGGGTGTTGGCGAAGGCCGTCAGGGACTCCAGGCAGGAGGTGACGGACATGCCCTTGACCACCCGCTTGAATTCGAGGGTCTTGGACTCGTCCTGGTGGAGCCAGGCGGTCACGAGGGGGGGCTGGGTCGTGCTCATGAATCCCCCTCCTGTCGTTTGGGTCGGACCATTCCGAGGGTCAGTAGGCATTGGAACACGATGTCGGCCGAGCCCTCGGAATACTCGATCGGCAGCATCAGACCATGCGCCACCCGGTTCCTGAGGTTCATCCCCTGGTTGCGGACCAAGGCCACCCGCAGGAAGGTGGCATGGTCTTCACCAAACATCTGCAGGATGTGGGGGGAGTCGAGGACTTGGTTCAAGGACCTGGCATCGAGACGGCGAATGCCGTCAGGGTCGGTTTCCCACTTGAAGATGGATTCGCCTAGGAGCCCAGCCAGTGTGCGTGCGGCCTCCTCGATCTGAGGGATGAGAACGTGGATGGCCGTGATCCAGTCGCCATCCAAATAGGCTCGAATCCCATGAATCAGGAGAGGGCGCCGTTCAAGGGGGTAGGCCGGAGATGCCTGAAGCCAATCCGTGATTTCCTCTGGCGTGGGGTTGAACCGACTCCGAATGGCCTCAAGGACAAGGGACCGCAGAAACCCATCCACACCGATGTGCTCCGCGAAGGCCATGGGGAGGTATGCCTTGGGGTGGGTGTCATAAGCAGGGACTTCCACCATCGGACGGCCCTTACCGTCCATCAGGACCCTGCCAATTATGAAATGAAGTGGGGCCTGCGCCCTCAACGTCTCCGTGTTGGCTTGGACCTGATGCACCTTGGGAACCATCAGGCTGGTCAGGCGTCTCAAACCAGTCCCAAGGTCTGCCTCCGTGAACTGAGAGAGGATCTGTTCGATCTCCTCCTTCGGCACCTCGGTGGTCACACTCAGGGATTTCATGGCCTTCATCGCCTTGGGACCAAGAGCCTCCAACGCTTGTAGCGCTTTTGTGGAAAGGTCGCGACGCCCATGCTCGAGGCAGATCCGGGACAGATCTCCGAGCCAGGCTTGACCAGCCAGCGGCGCGCCGAGGTCGGCCCTCTGGTGGACCACCACGGCGAAGGATTCGAGGATCCGATCGACCTCGGCGTCCTGCCTCACCCCTCGGTAGTAAGCCAACAGGAGTTGGGCGGCATTCTGCGCATACCAGACGCCAGTGGATTCCGAAGGATTGGTATTCGACCGTTCCCGCTGGAGCTGGTCCTCCAACAACCCGACCATGTAGTCCCGTTCGGTGAGGGACAGCTCGACCTTCGAGAAGGGGCCGAGTCCGAAGGAGTCCAGGAGAAAGGATCTGTATAGGGGGAGTGGCTTGGGTTCCAGGGCCTTGGCCAACTGGAAGAGGGCCCGTTTGGCCTTCAACTGCCAAGCCTCATCTCGGAGGGAAAGCGCCAAGGCCATGGCCCGCTGGCCGACTCGGATGGCGTCGAATTCCTTCTCGGGAGGCACTGCCTGGACGAAGTCATTGAATGCCTCAAGGGCCAACAAGGCATCCGTCCGGTCGGGACGCTCGCCGAAGGTCTTGGCGAAAACCCAGCTGAGGTCTGCGTAACGACCTTTGAGACCAGGATTGTGGGTAGTGCGGGCGCGTTGTCGCCAATAGGCCAGGGTCTCTCCCCCGAGGGCCGCGAGATCCGGGAAGGTCTGAAGGTTTCCTGATTCATCTTGGGTTTGATGCATCGGTGCATAGGTGAGGCCCCAGGGCTCTTGTTCTCCTGGGAGCAGTTTCATGACGAAAGCGGCCACCTCGTCTCGCCAGGGTCTGCCTGACTCTGCTTCCGCGTTGGGGTTTCGCTGAAGGAGGACCGCCAACCCCTGATCAAGGTCCAGCGGCACCATGGCCGCCGGGAGGGCATCGACATGGCGAAGCAGCCCGGCTAGGTCCGTGATGGATTCGGGAAGAGACAGGTTCATGGCTGAGCCTTCCTCGGCCGTCCGCGGCGGCGCGGGGGCTGGGGCTCGATGGGCTCGGCCTTCGGGGGGCGGCCCCGGCGGTGGGGGGCGGGGGCGTCGGCGGCGGTGGCCTTCAGGCGGGCCAGGAGGGCCTCGGCGGGCTCGTCGTTCGGGTCCTGGGGCACCAGCTCGCCGCGGAAGGCTCGTTCGAGGATGGACTGGTGCAGGCGCTCGGCGCGGCGGAGGCTGGTCTGGAAGGTGGCCTCCAGGGCGTCCGCGGCCGAGAGGCGGCGGTCGAGTTCGGCGAGGATGACCTCTTGCTCCTTGATGGTGGGTAAGGGGAATTGGAGCGCACGAAGCTTGCTGCCATTCACATTGGCCTGACCAACCTGCTGACTCGCCACAGAGGCCACCCAGCGCCGCCCGAAACTGGAATTGATGAAGACCGCCAGCCATTCTGGGAGGCAGGAGTCATTGAGCCGCACTCGGATCAGGTAGGAAGCGAAAGAGGTTGGTTCTTTCCCCCTGAACACAGCGGATTTCCCGACTAGCTCAGCACTATTCGTCCGGTTGAAAAGCAGATCGCCAGGTTGGAGGAGAAGCTTCGGGAATTCTGGGTGGTTGATCGGAAGGGTCTTCACATCATCCATCACGATGCGCCCATCCTGGATGTTTCCCATGCGAACGACAGGAATACCTGTCGCGCTCTGCTGGGTCTTCGCTGAACTGCCGTAATCCACCTGAACAGCAATCTGCTCTACCGACACCTGACGCCATCCAGTCGGCCATCCGGACGCAAGCTTCCCAAGCTTGATGTCGTGGGTGTGCTGCTCCCGCCACTCCTCTGTCAGTTCGCCGGTGACGGCGGATTGGAGGAGGGCCTGGCGGTAGCGGGTGAGGCGGCGCTGGGCCCGGCGCAGGGCCTCCACCCCGGCGTCCAGCTCACTGAACAGTTCCTCCAGCTTGGCCACGATGCGGCGTTGCTCGGCGAGGGGAGGGAGGACGACTGGCAGGGCCTTCAGCTTGTTGAGTCCAATCGAGGCCAGGTTCGTCGTCTGTTTGCCTTCCTTCTCAAAATACTTCTGTGCAACCGAGTTTCCATAATGGGAGAGCCATTTGGAATCAACGAGAGCCGGAATGACTCTCGCCCTGAATACATGGTTCTGGTGGATGCATTCTGGCAATTCTCCATTCCAGATCCAGCCTCGGCCGAGTTTGTCTCGATCGCCGCCCTCGTTGAAAAGAACATCGCCGACTTGAAGTCTCAAACCTTCGATCTGCTCTGGGGTGGCCTCGATGAGTTTGACTTCTGTGAGGTCCAGGAAGCCCCTCTGTACATTCGCGACGCGTAAGTAAGGCACCAACCTCCTCACCAAGGAAGAAGCCCGAGCCCCACCCTTCGCCAACCCACCTTTCACGTCTGCGATCTGCTCCAGGGGAACCTGGCACCAGCCTCCGGGTAGATCACTCATGCCACCAACACCTCATTCAGCTCCTCCAGGATGGCACGCAGGCCGGGGCCGAAGAGCTGCACGGCCTTGGCGGGGCCGCCTTTCTGGGCGAAGGGCATCTGGTCAAGGTCATCCACGCTGACGGCGCTGGCGGCCTGGATGCGCTCCTTGAAGAGGGTGAGCCACTCCACCTGGGCGCTCGTGAAGGGCTGGCCGCCCTTCTGGTGCTCGGCGAGCCAGGCGTCGAAGCGGCGCTGGGCCTCGTCCCGGAAGGGCTCCAGTTCGGGCCGCTCGCCGAGGGTGAAGCGAACGAGGGAGATGAGGTCCGTGAGCAGGCGCTGGCTGCCGGCGCCCTTCACGCGGTCGGACTCCAGGCGGGCGTAGGCGCTCCAGAGCAGCTCCGGGGCCAGAGGCGGTTTGCCGCGGCCCAGGGCCTCAGCCAGCTCCTTCACGGCCTGGAAGGTGAGGTGCCGCTCCTTGTGCCGGTGCTGGTAGAGCACCTGGAGGGCCAGCAGCTCGTCCTTCCGCTCCTCCATGAAGGTGCGGAAGCTCTGGATGAGGCCCTTGGCCTTCTCCTCGTCGAAGCCCGCGTAAAGGACTTCGTCCCGGCTCACATGGTCAATGACCTGCTCGGTCTCCCGGGTGAGGGTGATGAGGCGGTCCCGCAGGGCGGGGCGCTGGAAGGGCTTGGCGGCCTCCTCGCTCATGGCCTGGCGCACGGCCTGGAACTGGGCCTCGGTGGGCTCGGTGCCGTTGGCCAGGGAGAACTGCCGCCGGGCGCGGTCGGTGATCGCATCGGGGTCGCAGGCGTCCAGCAGGCGGTTGGCCAGGGCCTTCAGGCCCGGTCCCTGGCCGTTCTCGGCGCTCACCGGGGGCACCTGGGCGGCCTGATCGGGGGTGGCGCGGCGGTCCAGCCGGGCGAGGCGGCCCGCCAGGGTCGCCAGGGTGTCGGTGCTGCGGTCGCCCTGGGCCACGCGCAGGAGCAGCCGGTCCAGGGGCACGGTGGGTTCCCGCTCCAGGGGGCGGGTGTCGGTCTTGTCCGTCTCGGTGACGCCCACGGCATCCACCAGCACGAAGTGGGTCTTGGCGGGGGCGTCGGCGGTGACACTGTGCAGCTCGTCGGGGCTGAGGACGCGGGTGGCGCGGCCCTTCATCTGCTCGTAGTAGAGCTGGCTCCGCACATCCCGCATGAAGAGCAGGCACTCCAGGGGCCGCACGTCGGTGCCGGTGGCGATCATGTCCACGGTGACGGCCAGGCGGGGGTAGAAGCTGTTGCGGAACTCCGACAGCAGGGTGTCCGGGTCCTCCCCCGAGAGCTTGGAGCGGTAGGTGATCTTCTTGCAGAAGGCGTCGCCCTCCCCGAAGACCTCCCGGGCCATGAGCACGATGTCCTCGGCGTGGTTGTCGTCCTTGGCGAAGACGAGGGTCTTGGGCACGAGGGTGCGGCCGGGGAAGAGGTCTGTGAACAGGCGCTCCTTGAAGGTGGTCAGGACGGTGCGGATCTGGTCCTTGGCGACCACGGAGCGGTCCAGGGCGCCGGCCTCGTAGGGCAGGTCGTCCTGGAGCTGCTCCCAGCGCTTCTGGCGGGTGAGGCGGTCCCGGCGGTCCACCACGGTGCCGGCCTGGACCGTGGCGCCGTGCTCGGTGATGGCGGTGCGGATGCGGTAGATCTCGTAGCCCACGTTCACGCCATCCACCACGGCCCGCTCATGGGGGTACTCGCTCACGAGGTTCTGGTTGAAGAAGCCGAAGGTGTGGGCGCTGGGGGTGGCGGTGAGGCCCAGCAGGAAGGCGTCAAAGTATTCGAGGACCTGGCGCCAGAGGTTGTAGATGGAGCGGTGGCACTCGTCCACGATCACCAGGTCGAAGGTGTCGATGGGGATGGCGGGGTTGAAGGCCACGTCCCGGGGCGCCTGGTCCCGGATGGCGCCCTCGAAGCCGCTGTGCTCCTCGGCCTCGTCGTCCGGGCCCTCCTCGCCGCGCAGGCTGGCGTAGAGGCGCTGGATGGTGGTGATGACCACCTTGGCCGCCGGATCCAGGCCGCCGTGGGTGAGGTGCTGGACGGGATACAGCTCGGTGAACTTCCGCCCGTCGCCGGGCACCACGAACTGCTCGAACTCGTTCTTGGCCTGGCGGCCGAGGTTGCGCCGGTCGACGAGGAAGAGGATCTTCCGGGCCCGGGCGAACTTGGCCAGGCGGTAGCAGAGCTGGACGGCGGTGTAGGTCTTGCCGCTGCCGGTGGCCATCTGGAGCAGGGCGCGGGGCTTGTTCTGCTTGAGGCTGGCCTCGGCGCCGCGGATGGCCTCCACCTGGCAGGCGCGCAGGTTGGTGGGATCGAGGGGGGGCAGATGCTGGAGCCGCTCGCGGAAGGTGGTGGGCTCCTGGAGCAGCTCCCTCAGGCCCTGGGGCGTGTGGAAGGTGAAGAGGCTCCGGGAGCGGTGGTTGGGATCGCGGGTGTCGCAGAAGTAGGTCTCCGCCCCGGTGCTCTCGTAGAGGAAGGGCGGCTCGGGATACCAGAACTGGAGGTGATCAGGCAGGTTGGCCTGGTAGCGGGCGGCCTGGTCGGCCACGCCGCTGAGGGTGGTGCCCTCCGCCTTGGCCTCGATGATGCCGGCCACCTTGTCCTCGATGAACAGCACGTAGTCCGCGGGTCCCGTCTCGCCCTGGAACTCCCGAACGGCCACGCCGAGGGCCGCGCCGAGGTTGATCTCCTTCGGGTTCTGGATCACCCACCCGGCTTCCCGCAGCTGGGCGTCGATGTGCTCTCGGGCCAGTCCTTCAGGGGTCATGGTGGGTTCACCCGTGGTGCCGCTCGTCGCAAATGCGTGGGGAGACTCACTATTGTGCATGGAGGAGAGGTGATTTGTGGATTGTCCTCGATTGTTCACCTGGGAGGCGGAGGTCTGAGGTGGAGGCAGACTATCCCTGTGAAGAGGAAAGTCTGCCTCGTCAGGCCACCCGTCCAGGCGTCGGCCGTCGGTCTCGCAGCTTTGCCCATGGCTCAGGCGCACCCTCGGTTGTCCGGTCGGTGCTCGCCATGCAATCCGTTAACAACGGTGCCCCGCACCAGACGGCAAAGTGCCCGGTGGGGTTCGTCCTGGGTCGCCCCAGCACGGGAAAGGCGCGGTTGGTCGCGGACCTTTCCAATCGAGATTGGCGGCCTTCCATTGAGGATCTGACCCCTCGTCCGCTGGCTTCGCGTCCCCTCAGGTGGCTCTCTGAGTCCCGCCAAGCGCGATGCAAATTAACTGATATGGACCTTGAGCGTTGCGCCGAGGCCGACGGTCAATTAAGGCTTCTGAATTCAATCTCGGACCATTGAGAAGCCCTCCCGCTTCCGCAGTGCCTCCAGGCGCAAAACCAATGTGCGGATCCCCTCATCGCTCATCCCGGCGATGCGAGCCCGGTTCAGGGCGATCACCTCATCTTCAGGCCAACCAACGCAGTTGGCGCCGAGGCTAACTGGGCGCGTGAACAAGCCCACGCCGACGTCCCCGTAATGACTGCTGCGAGATCGTCCTCTGGCCCGGAGAACCTCAGGAAGTCGCAGCAGCGTGCAGGCTCTCAAGGCGTCCGATTCTGCACCTGAAGCCGAATCGCCGGTCGTTATGGTCGAGGTCATCTTAGCTCCTGCCATTCGACGGCATCCCATACCGTCCGATGCCGTAGCCTGGGTCCCTCAGCCCCTCCAGAATTTCGACCAACCTCGACTTTCGGTTTTTTGGGGTCAATCAGGTTCGGTTCCTCGTCCCGGTTCACCTAGACCCAAGACACCACACCCTGCCTCAGGCGGACCTGGATCTGGGGCTTCAATTGCCGCAGTGCAGCCAATCGCTTCTCCTCGGGGAGGGCGGCGAAGGCCGAGCCGTTGGTGACTTCCGCGGCTCGGAAGAGCCTCTGCCACGCCCGTTGGATCTTGATGGCCCGTCGGACGGGGTCGGGCCCGAGGGCCCACTCCCTCGGGACCTCACCACCGACGGCCGCCTCCTGAACCATGACGATGAACTGCTCGAACACGGTGGGCTGGACCACGCGTCGAATAGTCTGACTCTGGCGCGCGGACTTGGGGCCGAGGAGCCACTCGAAGGCCACCACACAGCTGAATGCGAAGGCATCTCGGAGGGAGCCTTTTCTCCGGCGTTCGGTGAACGTGGTGCGACCCCCGCGGTCTGGCCCGCCCACTTCCATGAGCAGGGCTTCCTCCGCGAAGCCCATGAGTTCGAGCAACGGCCCGGGCTTGGCCGTCCATGCTGGAGCATCTTCCTTCAGTCGCTTCCTATCCAGCGGATCATCTTCAAGCCCGGGGAGCAGAACTGGGGCGGCGACCCGGAAGTGGGTCGGAACGTGGTCTGGGAGGAACCCTGGTCGCCGTGGGGGTGGCGCGAACCAGGCCCCATCCGCCTCCAGCCAGCACCTCTTGAGACGGGCGATCCGAGCTTCCCCCGATTGCCCGTCTCGGGGAGGGAGGCGGGCTGCAACCTCCTGCACTGGCAGGACGGCCACCCATTGTCGGGTCTCACGGGTCCAGCTCTTGATCCGGGTCCGCACCTTCTCCTGGTCCTCCAGGGTCAGCGCCCGCGTGCTCAGGGGCGTAAGCATTTCAACCAAGGATTCCAGATCCGCGGTAATGCACTTCACCCGCACCGAGTGGGCCTGCTCGAAAAGACCTTCTCGATAGGCGTCGACAATGGCGGTCACCTGGCACATGGCGCCTCGGATTCGCTCCAGGTCCTGCGGTCGCATGGGTAGGTGTTCCGTCCTACGCGCGGAGCGGATGGCCTTGCTCAAAAGGTTTTGGATGCCGTCGAGTCGGGCCTGGTGAGCATTCTGGATGACGACCAGGTCCATCACTGCACCCACCCCCAGCCGGAAGTCTGAGCTCCGCGCGGCCACTTCACGAGCAACTCGGACTTCGACCACTTGGCGACAAACGATTCGAGGGTCATGGGTCCAGCCTAGCCGGGCAACCCTTGAGGTGAGGCTGGTTCGTCATCGGCGAGGCCAGTCCAGGACCCCCAGACAGGCCCGATCAGGTCCAGCCCTTTGTTCTGTGGTCTCCCGACAGCCAGGGAACCACACGGGTTTCAGAGAAGGACAGAGTAAAGTCTCATAGAGCAGTGGCCCTGTCCCAGGCATGATGAGGGCCGAAGTGCGAATCGATTTCTGATAAGTCGCTCTCAATAACCACGGAGTAACCCACTGGCGAGGCACACCTTCCCTACCCTGATGAACCGCTTGTCCCGAGCCGGTTTCAAGGCTGATTTTGTCCGTCCAGCGATCCTGCCTGATTGGTGGGATGCCAGTTGTGCGGAGGATCCCTCTCTTCTCCCCGAAATTGAGGTGCGCGTTGCCCGCTTCCTTGGGCGGTCAGTAGCAGAGGTGCGAGACGCCAATCGAGACCTCGCCGCCCCAACCTACGATCGGGCCCAACTTCGTCGTGTTCGTGACATCAACAGAGATCGGCTCGGCCCAGCGATTCACTCAGCCCTACGTGTCGCGGGTGCTGTGGTTCGCAGCCTGCGTAACTCAGACGTCCCAGTGCAGCCACTTCCAACCAATGCGCTGGATTGGAGGGACAGCATCCAGAGGTCTTCGGGCGCCTTGCGCCTAGACGATCTTTTATTGGATCTCTGGGAGCGCAGCATTCCGGTGGTGCCCCTTGAGGTAATGCCAGCCCCATGTTTTCAAGGCCTCGCTTGCGTCGTCGAGGGTCGACCTGTGGTGCTGCTAGGTCATAGGCATGACGAGCCGGGGCGCATTGCATTCATCGTCGCTCACGAAGTCGGACACATCTCTGCGGGCGATTGCGCACCGGATCAGCCCGTGGTGGACGAGGACGCGGGGGTCTCAGACGAAGCCGATATCGAACTTCGCGCGGATCAATTCGCCACGCGGGTTCTAATTGGCTCTGACCAAGTACCCGAAATCAACGGTGGTAATTTTCGCCACCTGGCGCAAATGGCGGCCGCACAAGAAAAAATCACCGGAGCCGACGCGAGCGCCATCATCTATTCATGGGCGCGCCAGACTGGCGACTACTCGAGGGCGACGATGGCGGTGAAGGCCTTGTACCGTGCCAGCGGCGCGCGGCGGACGCTACGTCAGTGGTTTGATCGTTACGTGGACCTTGACACGGCCGCAGAGAGCGACCGACAGCTACTCCGATGCGTGTACGGGGATCCCGAAACCGATGCGACTGCTGGTTGATACAGACATATTCTGCAAGCTATCCGTCGCCGGATTATTCGACGAGGCAGTCCTAGCCCTTGGTGTCGATCAGTCAGAATGTGGCCGTCTTCCGGCACTGCCGCACATGTTGCGAAGGGGACGGTTGCGAAGTCGGTATGGCGATGCCGTGAGTGATGCATTAATTCCAATGGCTTATGCCCTGCCAACCATGCCATCAGCTAACGCCGAGTGGCTCGACAAACTTGCAGGAATTCCGGACATTGACCCCGGTGAGGCCCAACTTTTTGCCCTGGCAGCTCAGGGGCAACTCATCGCTGCGTCGGGCGATAAGCGTGCACTCCGTGCAATCAAGGATATTCCGGAGGTCCGCGACGCACTGGCAGGACGCCTTGTGGTGCTTGAGGCCATGCTTATCCGCCTTTGTGACGAGCATGGGGTATCCGCGATTCAAGCCAGGATCGATCCGATTGGCACGGTCGATACGGTGATCCAAGTTTGTTTCTCAAGCGGGAGCGCTGATCCAGTAAGTGGTTTATTGTCTTACTACGACAGCCTTACACGTGAGCTCGCCCCTCTCGAACTGTGGAAACCTCGATCGGAGGCTACATGACCTTTGCTCCGAACCACTACGTGCCAGTGCTGAAGGTGAAGCGCGGGGAGAAAGCAGCCCTCCGCTCGCTGGCGCCAGCACTGCGGGCCAGCATCACGCCACTTCTCGAAATTGTAGAGCGGAAGCCCGACAAGGCGGCCACGGTTACCAAACATCTCGACACAGCATTCAAAGACCTCGCTACCAGCACAGCAGGCTTCCAGCGCGTCTTTCTTGACACTCGGGAAATCGCACCCGACGGCCCAGGTGCCTCACAGGAGGTCTTCCAGCGTGCGACCTCAGCTGGCATTCCATTCGTACCAGTGACGGGAATCAACCGTACTGCGGACCTCATTGCAGCACTGGCAAATCGTTCACACGGGTTCGCCCTTCGCATTTTGAGGGAGGAGTTCGAGGCCGGCTCCGTCAGGGCAGGAATCCAGGACTTTCTATCGAGGCACGGGCTCAGTGCTAATCAAGTTGACCTGATAGTGGACCTCGGGCCAGTCGAAGACATGGTCTCCGACGGTGTGATGAGCTTGACGGACATGTTCCTTGCCGCCATCCCGGATCTGACACGTTGGCGCACCCTTACGGTGTCAGGATGCGCCTTTCCGATGAGCATGGGGGTCGTGGACACGAACTCAGCTGCGGTGGTGGAACGTTCCGAATGGGTAGCCTGGCGGAATGGACTCTACGCGAATCGCGAACGAATTCAGAGGCTTCCGACTTTTAGCGACTGCGGCATCCAACACCCCCAAGGGGTCGAGGACTTTGACCCACGAATCATGGCGGCCTCGGCGGCCGTCCGTTATGCACATGTGGATGAGTGGCTCTTGATCAAAGGGGAGAGCACCCGGAAGACACCTCCGAGCGAGCAGTTCCCTCAGCTTGCGACCCAACTGGTCTACGGGCACCTGACCAGTTACTTCGATGGTGTAGCCCACTGTGCCGGTTGCACCTCAATGAGAGATGCGGCCGATGGTGCACCGAGCCTGGGCTCGCCGGAGGCATGGCGACGGCTTGGTACGATTCACCATCTCACGACGGTGGCAGAGGGGCTGGCGACGTTACCCTGGCCTTGAGTTTCTCCCGGACTGTCGCAGCAATTACTTCTATATCAATTGCCTCGCAAACGCGGTCCCACACAAAGCGCCTCGGTTTTCCGCGCACCCCTCTGGCTGCGTCGTGGCCTTCAAGCAGTTCGAGCGCATCTTCGAGCCAGAGCAGCTCTACCAGAGCCCGTGCGTCCATACCTGTGTTAGAGCGGCCGCGTCGCACCGTCTTCAAGATGGGAGACCCACTGGGGGTGGGTTCAACACGTTGCACTCCCCACCACGAGGGCAGCAGCCCGAGTGCCGCATCGAGGTGGCGCTCGGAGGTCACGAGCGTCGCTCGGTCCAGCACTTTGCTGTAGAGGTCGACCTGCCCTTCGAGCCGGTGCAGGCTGTCGCGATCTGACTTGATCTCGTACCCATGGATGATGCCGTTCACGACGGCGAGGTCTACACGCACGAGACCACGACACAGGCCGAGTTCCTCAATTATCACTGTGTCTGGATCACCATCGTGCGGCGCAAGCACTCGTTGGCGCAGAGCCGGGCGAATTTCGGGATCTGAGTACCGTGTCGGTGTCATGCGGCCCCTGAGGGGTTGGTAGCAACGGGACGGTGAAGTCAGACATGAATTCACTGGTGAGCCTGATGCAAGTTTAATCCCAAACCCGTGCTACCGAGCATCCTGATTGCCACGCCTAGTTGGAGAAGCTGATACACCTGCACCAGATCGCAGGATTTGCTGGAAGGTCAGGCATTCATAGGGCCCCCCGTCTTAAGGCAATCCAGATAGTCCGCCCAGGCCTGCATCATCTTGCGCCGTTCCTCGAGGTGGGTGGTGCGGTTGTAGGCCCGCCCGTTGGGGTCGCGCACGGCATGGGCTAGCTGGTGCTCGATGAAATCAGCGCGGAAGTTCAGCTCTTCTTCTAGGAGGGTCCGGGCGACGGCCCGGAACCCGTGGCCACTCATTTCTTCCTTGCCGATGCCCATGCGCCGAAGTGCCGCCAAGATGGCGTTGTCGCTCATGGGGCGTGCGCTGCTCCGTGCGCTCGGGAACACGAATCGCCCATTGCCAGTCAGGGGCTGGATCTCCTTCAGGATTGCCACGGCCTGGGAGCTGAGGGGCACGATGTGTGGCGTCTTGGTCTTGGTGACGAGGTAGCGCCACTCGGCAGCCACGAGGTCGATGTCGGCCCACTCGGCCTGACGGAGTTCCCCCGGGCGCACGAAGACGAGGGGGGCCAGGCGTAGGGCGCAGCGCACAACAAGGCCGCCCTCGTAGCCCTCCATGGCCTGCAGGATGCCCGCCAGTTGCTTCGGGTCTGTAGTGGCCGCCATGTGCTTACCTTGTGCCGGGGGGATGGCTCCTCGAAGGTCTCCGGAGGGGTCGCGCTCTGCCCGCCCGGTAGCCACCGCATACCGGAACACCTGCCCGCAGGTTCCCCGGGCACGATGGGCCGTCTCGATGGCCCCGCGGGCCTCGATGCGCCGGATCACCTCGAGCAGCTGGGGGGCTGTGATGTCCGAGATCGGCCGCTCCCCAATCCAGGGAAAGATGTCGCGTTCGAAGCGCCGAAGGACGCCATCCCAGTATTTTTTGGTCTTGGTCGGGGCGTATTTCTTCACCCACTCCCTGGCCACGACCTCGAAGCTGTTGGCTGCGCGGTCCGCCTTGGCGGCCTTTCTGGCCTTCCGGTGCTCGCCGGGGTCCACGCCCTCGCTCAGCAGCTTCCGCGCCTCGTCCCGGCGCGCCCGGGCCTCCTTCAATCCCACCTCGGGGTAGACCCCCAGCGAGAGACGCTTCTCCTTGCCGTCGAAGCGGTATTTCAGGCGCCACCACCTGCCCCCGCTTGGGGCGACCTCCAAGTAGAGGCCGCGCTCATCGTGGAGCCGAACAGGCTTCACGCCGGCCTTGATTTTGCGCAGTGCGGCATCGGTCAAGGGCATGGGGGCAACTCCATGGGGGCGAGCCCCAGTTGCCCCAAATCATGCCCCCAGTTACCCACGGATCGCAACGGATGCGCTCGAATCCAGCTGGACACCCTTTGGCGTTGATTCATTGAAATCATTGAATGAATCGAATGCCGTCGGATGCCCTCGGACAACGTGTTGGTGGAGGTGGTGGGAGTCGAACCCACGTCCAAGACATGCCGGATGGCGGCTCTTCCACAGGCTTGGTCCGCTCTTGAAACCTCCCGGCGGGGAACGGACGAGCCGCTCGGGACGTGCGCCCCCTGGTCTCGGCCGCCCTCAGGGGGCGTCGGGGCGGCCCATCTGGTGCCCTGTCCGGCAGGCCGAAGCCACCCTTTCAGGGGTTTAACGAGCCCGGTACCCAGAGATCCCGGGGACTCGCTCGGAGCCTAGGTTGCCCTAGGCAGCGAGAGCCAGTTCGAAGTTATCGTTGGCAGTTTGATTTGGGCGGCTTGATGAGGGGGCCAGCCGTCCAACCCCCGCCTGCACCAGGCACCCGGATCACGACCTGTCGAAACCGGTCACCCCCGTTTGCGCTGATCACCACAGGTGTGTGGTGGCCACGGGACCCGGCCCCCGCGAAGGCCCGGTTGTGGCGGACGTTGAGTATGGGGCGGGGCGGCCCCCTTCACAAGGGCTTCAGGGCCTTCCGCTGAGCCACGGCCCGGCTGTCGCCATCGGCGAAGCGCCAGCGGCGGGCCTGGTCCCCCGGAGTGGCGAAGGCGATGCCGAGGCGGGGGCCGGCGACGATGTGTGCGGGCGGGGAGCCGGGGCGCAGGGCCAGCCCACCCTCGGCCGTCAGGTCATGGCCGTTGAAGCTGCGGTCCAGGCCCAGGGCCTGGGCCACCTTGCCGGGGCCCGTGCAGAGTCCGGGCGTGGCCCGGGCGGCCTTCCGCCGGGCGAGGACCGTCTCCAGGCCCGCGATCACCTCGGCGCCGCGGATGAGCACGGCGGCCGCGGAGTCCTCGGGTCCCGTGGCCACGTTCAGCATCCAGTGCACGCCGTAGCAGAAGTAGAGGTAGGCCCTGCCCGGGGGGCCCCACATGACCGCATTGCGGGCCGTGCGCCCGTGCCGGGCGTGGCTGGCGCTGTCCTCGGGCCCCCCGTAGGCCTCTACCTCCGTGATGCGCAGGACCACGCCATCCCGCGCCAGCAGGCGGCCCAGGAGGCCGCGGGCGGCGGCGTCCACGGAGGCGTTCAGGTTCATGGGTCCATCCCTGGCTCAGGCTGCGGTGCGGCCCGAGGTAGAAAAAGCATTCTATGAAAAGGGCCCGCGATGCGGGCCCCTGACTCGGATCGCGCAGCGGTCCAAGCCCCTACACTTCATCGAAGAAGTACGGCTTCAGCACCTGGATGCGCTGCTCGAAGTCCGCGGGGTGGAGAAAGCGCAGGGCGGCGGCCACGCTGGAGAGCAGGCTGTTGCCATCCTGGGGGGTGAAGCAGAAGCCCACCACGCGGTTCTCGCTGGGCATGGTCATGGTGCTGAGGGGGATCACGGTCTGGTTGAGGATGCGGCCGAAGTGGCCCTGGTCCCGGCCGAAGGAGAAGACGGTGTTGGCGTCCTTCTTCTCGGTGACGGCGATGCGGTCGTTGGCCTTGATGCGCTTCTTGAGGGCCTCCAGGGTGGTGGGGCGCTTGAGGCGCAGGTCGAACCAGAGGCTGTGCATGTACTGGGTGGGCAGCTTCACGGCGCTGCTGAAGAGGTTCAGCTCGATGCCCCGGGTCTGGAACAGGTGGTAGGCATCGCGGGCGTGGTGGGTGCCGAACTTGCCGTCCTTGTGGCTGCCCACCTGGGGCGCGGGGCTGAAGTCCTTCACCTGGCTGATGTCGTTGGCGCGGCGCATGCAAACGAAGGTGCCCTCGACCAGGTTGTCCTCCCCCTCGCTCAGGGCCAGGGTGTCGAGAATGCAGGAGAGGTTGTGGGTGTTGCAGCTCACGACCTGGACGTACTTGCCGCTCTTCTTGAGCACGTCGTCGTTGATGCCGCGGGCGTACATGGTGCCGAAGCCGAATTCGCTGCCTTGGGCGATGAAGCCCTTGGTGTTGTGCTCGTACTTGGAGTAGAGCTTCTCCTTCATGTCCAGGCCCTTGGGGCTGCAGTCGATGACGACGGAGGCCTCTTCCAGCGCCTGGTCGTGCAGCATGGCGGGCTCGATGCCCCAGGCCTTGAAGCCCTCCACCTTGTCGGCGTCCGCCACCAGCTTGGCGCCGCGCTTGAGCAGGGCCTTCACCTTCGGCCGTTCGTTGACGCTGTTCTTGTGGAAGGTGACCTCGTCGATGCCCAGCTCCTTCTGGAACTCCGTGAGGAGGCCGATGAGCGGCTCGCCGATGGTGCCGGTGCCGACGACGTGCACGATGTTCTTCTTGGACATGGATCCTCCCGGCCGGGTTGTCTCGGGACGCCCCCCCGGCACAGCCTTCCATTTTTCCAGGCGGTACAAGGAATTGCCACCGCAAATAGACGCAGGCATCCCTTGACTTACCAGCCTCGCAGCTCGTTCGCCGTCCGGACGCGGTCCAGGGCGAGGATCAGGGCGGCGGTGCGCCACGTGCAGGCGTGCTCCCGCACCTTCGCCTGCACGTCGCGGAAGGCCTGCACGAGGATCCGCTCCTCTTTCTCGAAGACCTCGGCCTCCTCCCAGTACTGCTGCTGGAGGTTCTGCACCCACTCGAAGTAGGAGACGATCACGCCGCCGGCGCTGGCGAGGATGTCAGGGATGAGGAGGATGCCCCGCTCCCGGAAGACGCGGTCGGCTTCCGGGGTGGCGGGGGCGTTGGCGCCCTCGACGACGAGGGGGGCCCGCACCCGGGGAGCCGTATCCCCATCCAGGACGGCGCAGAGGGCCGCCGGAACAAGGATGTCGCAGTCCTGGCTCCAGAGTTCCGCAGGAGGGAAGGCCTCGCCGCCGGGAAAGCCCGCCACGGAGCCGCGATTCTGCCGGACATAGGCGGCCAGAGCGGGCACGTCCAGGCCCTCGCTCCGCCGCACGGCTCCGCCGACATCCGCCACGGCCACCAGGCGCGCGCCCATCTCCGCGAGGAAGTGGGCGGTGTGGCTGCCCACGTTGCCGAAGCCCTGGAGGACGACCCGCGCGCCTTCGATGGAGCGGCCCATGACCCCCACATAGGCCTCGCGCGTGACGATGGCCACACCCTTGCCGGTGGCGGCCTCGCGGCCCTGGCTGCCGCCCAGTTCGAGGGGTTTTCCCGTGACGCAGGCGGGCTGGTAGCCGTTCTTGCGGCCGTACTCGTCCAGCACCCAGGCCATGGTCTGCGCGTTGGTGTTGATGTCCGGGGCCAGCACATCGCGCGTGGGGCCAAGCACCATGGAGAGCTTGGAGATGTAGCGGCGGGTGAGCATCTCCAGCTCGTGCTGGGACATCCTCGCGGGATCGCACTGGACGCCGCCCTTGGCGCCACCGAAGGGGATGTTCACCACGGCCGTTTTCCAGGTGTTGAGGCTGGCCAGGGCGCGGATCTCGTCCAGGTCCACGCCGGGGTGGTAGCGCAAGCCGCCCTTCTGGGGGCCTCGCACGCCGTTGTGCTGGACGCGGTAGCCCTTGAAGACGCGCAGGCTGCCGTCGTCCATGCGGATGGGCATGGTGACGGTGATCTCGCGGTAGGGGGTCTTCAGCAGCTCCCGGATCTCCTGGGAGAAGTCCAGCACGTCGGCGGCCTCGTCGAACTGGCGATTCACGTTCTCGAAGAGATTCACGTGTTCGGTCATGCGACCTCCCAACGATCTCCTGGCCTCCGGCCCGGCGGGCCAAGCATAGCAAGCCACGGTGATGGGGGTACGCGGGAAGCCCCCCGGCGCGGGGGGCTTCCTGCGGAATGGGTGCTGGACTCAGTCCTGCTTGAGGGACTTCGGGTTGACCTCGTAGCGGATGAGGGAGACGCCCCAGGTGCCATCGGGCTTCTTGAGGCAGCTGACGGTCATGATCTTCTGGCCGCCGAAGCCCAGGCTCATGTCCTTGACGATGGCCTGGGAACCGTAGGCGCGGCCGGCCTGGTTGTCGTTGATGCCCATGCTGTCGATCTTCTCCCAGGACTTGGGCGTGAGGCCTTTCAGGAGGCGGTAGATGCCGGCATTGAAGGCGAGGCGGGCGTCCTTGATGGTGTAGTCGTCGGTTCCGCTGCCCGGCAGGTCGTCGAGGCGGGCGGCCAGCTTCTCGTCGATGCCCAGGCCCTTCAGCTCATCCGGAGTGAGCGTGATGCCCATCTGCTGGGCGTCCTTGTGGAACTGCCGGGCGGAGGGGAACACCACGTCCGGCGTGATGGGGGCGATGAGCGTCACCTGCGGGAAGTCCTTGCGCACGGCCAGGTACTTGAGGTTCTGCAGGATGTCGTACGGCTCCTTGGCGGCCGGGGGCGGCGCCGTCGGGATGTTGCTTCCGCAACCGATGAAGATCGGCGCAAGCATCAGGGCCGAGAGGGAGAGTCGCATCGAACGTCGCACCGGGAAACCTCCTGTTTGGGCATGCAGTACGTCAGGATGGTCCCGCCAACCCGCGCCCCTGCCAAGGGGTATTCATCACATCGGGCTCCAGTATCGCTTCACAAGGGATCCATGTACCCCCTCGATCTCATCGCCGTCGGCCGCCTGCGCCTGGACCCCTGCCGGGACCTGGCGAAGCACTACCTGGACATGCTCCGGCCGTACGCCCGGGTGGACCTGGTGGAACTGCCGGAGGGGAAGGGGGACCCGGCCCGCCAGCTGAAGGACGAAGCGGTTCGCATCCGGGCGCGGATCCAGGGCGTGAAATGCCCCGTCCTGCTCACGCCGGAGGGAAAACTCCGTGACAGCGAGGCCCTGGCCCGGTGGCTGGGGGAGCGGATGGACCGGGGGGAGAGCCTGGCCTTCGTCCTCGGCAGCAGCCACGGCTTCGATCCGTCCCTCAAGGCGGAGGTCCGGGAGCAGATCAGCCTCTCGCCCCTGACCTTCCCCCACGAGCTGAGCCGGGTGATGCTCCTGGAGCAGCTCTACCGGGCCTTCGCCATCCTGCGGGGGAAGGACTACCACAAGTAAGGGGAGGGCCTGGCTAAGGCCAAGGCGCTGGTCGCGGAAGGCGCAGAAGTTCGCAGAGGACGCGGAACAGTGCCGGTCTGATGCAAGATCCGTTTTCTTCTGTGCCTTCCAGCCTTTTTCCGTGACTTCCGCGACCAGCTGTTCGCCCTTTTTACGCCCTTGCTGCACACTGATCCGATGGCGCATCCCATGGACCGATTCTTCGCCCCGCCGGAGGGACGGATCTTCGCCTGCTTCCCTGGGGCGGAGGAACGGCCCGGCCAGCGGCGCATGGCGGAGCTGGTGCACAACGCCGTGCTGGAGGGCGGCGCGGCCTTCCAGGGCTGGCGGGGCGCCGGGGCCGAGGTGGACGCCCGGCCCGACGCGGTGTTGCAGGCCGTGGAGGCGGGGACGGGCACGGGCAAGAGCCTGGGCTACCTGGTGCCGGCCCTGGCCGCCGGGCGCACGCCGGTGCTGGTGGCCACCCGCACCAAGCAGCTCCAGCGCCAGCTCCTGGAGGAGGACGTGCCCCGCGCCGCGGGCATCCTGGGGCGCCCCGTGAAGGCGGTGCTGGCCAAGGGCCGGGCCAACTACCTCTGCAAGGCCGCCTGGGAGCAGGTGCGCGAGGCGCCCCCTGCGGAGATGACCCGCACCGACCAGCAGCTCTGGATGGCGATGCAGCGCTGGGCTGGGGAGACGCCGGATGGCGACCGCGAGGGACTGGGCCGCTTCGGGGAGGGCGAGTCCCCCCTCTGGGACAAGGTCAACGCCCGGGCCGAGCGCTGCACGGGCCGCCAGTGCCCGCGCTACGAGGACTGCTTCCTCACGAAACTGCGCCAGGAGGTGGCCGAGGCCGACCTCATCATCGTGAACCATGCCCTGTTGCTGGCGGATCGGGTGCTGCGGGAATCCGCCTTCGGCCAGGTGCTGCCGGACGCGCCGGTGCTCATCCTCGATGAGGCCCACGACCTGGAGGAGCAGCTCACGGAGAGTTGTTCCGAGGCCTGGTCCAGCCGCGCGATGCACCTGCTCTTCACCGATCTGCGCGAGGCCGCGGCCGGACAGGGCGCGGGGTTGACCACCCTGCTGGGGCCCTGGGAGCGGGCCTGGGGGGACCTCATGGCCTGGGTGCCCATGGATGGGGGCGTCCAGCCCCTCCTGGGCGCCACGGCCGAGCTGAAGGCACTGGCCGACGCCGTGGGCGCCTGGGTGGAGGCGGGCCATCCCCTCTGGATGGAGGTGCGCCGCCTGGCGGTGGTGGATCAGGACAATCCCCTCTGGGGCCGCCTCGGGGAGCGCGTGGGCACGGCCTTCTCCCGCATGGAGCAGATCTTCGCGCAGCCACCGGGCTGGGTGTCCACGCTGAGCCGCGAGGGGGCGAACCTCGTGCACTTCAAGTCCAACCCCGTGGACGTCCGCCCCTTCTTCCACCAGCACATCCGCCGCGGCTTCGAGACGGTGGTGATGACCAGCGCCACCCTTCGTGACGGTCGCGGCTTCAATGGACTCGGGCTTCGGCTGGGCCTTTCGAGGGCCGAGGTGGAGGCCGCCGAGCATGTGGAGAGCCCCTTCGACTTCGAGGCCCAGGGCCTGCTCTTCGTGCCACCGGGCCTGCCCGAGCGCCGGGCGGGGTCCGGCGGCGTGGGCGATCCGGCCTGGGTGGAGGCCTCCCTCGAGGCCATGGAGCGCCTGCTGCGGGCCAGCCGGGGCCGCGCCCTGCTGCTCTTCACCAGCCGCAAGATGCTGGCGGCCTTCCAGCCCCGGCTGAAGGAGGCCCTGCCGGAGTTGACTTTCTTCGTGCAGGGCGACGGCCTCTCCCGCACCCAGCTCCTGGAGCGCTTTCGCACCACGCCCTCCGCCGCGCTGCTCGGCCTCGCCAGCTTCTGGCAGGGCGTGGACCTGCCGGGTGAGGCGCTCAGCCTGGTGGTGGTGGCGTCCCTGCCCTTCGCCCCCCCCGATGATCCGCTGCTGCAGGCCCGCATCCGCGAAGCCGACGCCACGCGCGACGGCCTCGGCTTCGTGGGCATCCAGGTGCCCATGATGACCCTGAAGCTGAAGCAGGGCCTGGGCCGCCTCATCCGCAAGCGGGACGACCGGGGCGTGGTGGCCGTACTGGATCCGCGCCTGATGCTGCCCCGCGAGGATCCGGGCGGCAAGCGCTACGCCGCCCAGGTCCGCGCCGCCCTGCCGCCCTTTCCCGTGACGCGCGACTGGGAGCGGGTGGAAGCCTTCCTCCTCGCCTTGTGAAAACGGGCCCGTTGCGGGCCCGTTGCTTGAGGGTTGTGTCAGTTGCCCGGCGGCTCAGGAGGGGCCGGTGGCGGCGGAGGGGGCTGGGGCACCGGAGGGGGAGGCGGCGGCGGCGGAGGCGGAGGGGGTGGGACCGGGGCCCTGGGATCCCTGGGTGCCTTCGGCATCCGGCTCATGCGCTGCTGCAGCTGCTCCATGCGGATCTGGAGGGCCTCCATCTCGGCCTTCAGCTCGGCCATCTCCATCTGCGGATCGTCGCCGTCCCCGGGCAGTTCGTCGGCCTCGCCCTTCCGGTGGAAGCGCTTCACGATGACATCCTTCTCCTTCCCGTCCTGGTGGATGACCATGTGGCGGTCGCCATCCTGCTCGACCACCTCCACCCGGATGCGCTGCGCCCGCTCGAGGTCCTTCTGGGCCCGCGCCAGGTCGGCCTGAATCCTTGCCTGGGCTTCAGGAGAGAGTTCCTTTTCCAGCTTCAGCTGGAGCTCCTTCGCGTGAGCCTCCATCTCCTTCGCCTGGGCCGCCATCTCCCGGGCCCGGACCTCCATCACCCGGGCCTTGGCCTGCCCGGCCTGGGCCTTGACGGCATCCCTCACCACGGCGCGCACCCAGTCCCTCCCCTCGGGGTCCAGTGCCTTCTCCTGCCCGTCCACGGCGTAGGTCTGCTTGTCCTTCGTGGCGTCATAGGTGCGGACCCTTCCGCCCTTCTTTTCCTCCACGCGGAAGCTGCCGGCGCCGGGTACCACGACGGGTTCCGGAGCCTCGGGGTTGAGCCGAACCTCGCCCTTCATCCGGACATCCAGCTTCCGGTCGCCGTCGACGACCTTCATGCGGACGTTGTGTCCGTCGGGCCGCGGGGGCTGGGGCGCGGCGGGCGGCGCGCTCGGCTTGGGAGTCGGGGCCTTGTCCTGCAGGGCCACGCCGGCCGCGCCGAGCAGGCTCACGGTCAGCAGGGCCACGGCGCCGACCCGGGCGCGAGGGGAGACGGGGTGGCTGGGGTGGAGCAGGTGCCGGATGCGGTGCATGAGGGAACCTCCATTGGCGGCGAGAGCCAGGTTCTGGACGGGCTGGGGACGGGGCACCCGCAGGTCCTCGAGCACGGCGAGGGCGCGGGCCAGGGTGAGGGGATCTCCGCAGAGGGCGGCGGCCACGTCGTCACAGCAGAGCTCACGCTCGGCGCGGATGCGGCCGGAGAGCCACCACACGGCGGGGTGGTAGAAGAGCAGCACTTCCACCAGGGTCTGGAGCAGGTTCACGGCGAAGTCGCCGCGGCGGATGTGGGCCAGTTCGTGAGCCAGCACCGCCTCCAGCTGGTCCGGCGTCAGGCCTGTGAGGGCGCAGGCGGGCAGGAGGATCACCGGCCGGAGCCAGCCGAGGGCCGTGGGCACCTCCACCGCGGCGGACTGCAGCAGGCGCACCGTTCGGCTGAGCCGGAGCTCCCGGCAGAGGCGGGATAGCACCAGGTGCCACTCGGCCGGTACCGGTCCCGCATGGCGGCGGCGCAGGCGCTGGAGCCACACCCAGCCGCCCAGGAAGCGGAGGGACAGGGCCGCCACGCCCAGGGCCCAGCCCGCCAGCAGCCAGGGCAGGGTGCCTTCGAGGACGCTCTGGGCCCGCAGGGCGAGGGGCAACGGACCCGCGGCGGCGTCCTCCACCACGAGCCGCACGGCTTCGGCGCCCGCGGCCGTGGCGGGGAGGGCCCGCAGGTGCAGGAAGGTGAGCACGGGTGCCGCCACCATCATCAGCAGGGCGAAGCAGGCCAGGGCGTACCGGGCCTTCGCGCTGGCCCCCCGGAGGAGCATCAGCATGACCCAGGCCAAACCACCCAGGAGGGCGCCCTGCCAGAGGAAGTGGAGCAGGGACCAGCCCAGGGCCTGGGCCCAGGGTTCCCGGACGAGCTGGAGCAGGGTGTTCACGGTTTCCCTCCTTCGGCCTGGTCGATGAGCCTGCGGATCGCCTCCAGCTCCTCCCGGCTGGCCCGGCGGGTGGCCAGGGCCTGCATGACGAGGCTCGTGGCCGAGCCGCCGAAGGCCTTGTCCAGCAGGTCCGTCAGCATGTGCTGCTGGGTCTGGGACTGGGTGTGGCGGGCGGAGAAGATGTGGGTGCGGTCCGAATCGTCGCGCTTCACCAGCCCCTTCTCATCCATGATCTGGAGCATCTTGAGCACCGTGGTGTAGCCCAGCTCCCGCTCCGCCGAGAGCACCTCGAAGACCTGCCGGACCGTGCTGGGCCCCCGACCCCAGAGGACCCGGAGGATGGCCAGTTCGGCGTCGGTGGGGCGGGTGGCGGGTTGCATGGTGGGGTGGCTCCGGGAAGGGGTGATCCGAAGATACGACAAGTTTCGTAGGTATCAACGAAATATTTCGTAGCCGGTTTAGGCCGGAATGGCATTCCCCTTCCCGCGGTCCGGTCCGGTGGGGGCGGGGTCGGGCGACTAATCCCCAGGGCCGTCCCTGCGTTTACCAAAAAACCCCTCCTGGGTCGGAGATCCCATGCGCAAAACCGGATTGCTGATGAAACTGGCCGTGGGATCCATGGCCCTCGCCTGGCCTCTCATGGCCCAGGCCCCCGCCGCAAAGGGCGCTCCCGTGGCGAAGAAGGCCAAGACCACCTTCGGCGACTTCGGTCTGGATACGGCCGGCATGGACCGTTCCGTGGCCCCGGGGGATGACTTCGGCCGCTATGCCAACGGGACCTACCTCAAGAACCTCGTGATCCCGGCCGACCGTTCCAACTACGGCATGTTCACCCGGCTCCGGGACCTCAGCCAGGAGCGGACCCAGGGCATCGTGGAGGCGGCTGCCGCCCACAAGGACGCCAAGCCGGGATCGGAAGAGCAGAAGGTGGGCGACTACTACGCCAGCTTCATGGATGAGGCCGGCATCGAGGCCAAGGGCCTGGCGCCTCTGAAGCCGCAGCTGGATGCCATCGCCGCCATCGCCGACCGGGCCCAATTGGCCCAGGTCTTCGGTGCTGCCATGCGCCGGGGCGAGGACATGCCGGTGGGGGTCGGCCCCCAGCAGGACCTGAAGAATCCCGATGTGATTGCGGTCTACGTCGGCCAGGGGGGCCTCGGGCTGCCGGATCGTGACTACTACCTGGACACGAAGAACCCCAAGTTCGTCGAGATCCGGGAGAAGTACCTGGCCTACATCGCGGCCATGCTCAAGCTGGCGGGCATCGATCGGGCCGAGGCCCGGGCGAAGGGCATCCTCGCCCTGGAGACGAAGCTCGCCGAGGTGCACTGGAGCAAGGTGGAGGAGCGCCAGATCGAGAAGCTCTACAACCCGGTCCAGCGGCTGGACCTCGACCAGAAGTACCCCGGGGTGGACTGGACCTCGCTGCTGACCGCGGCGGGCGTCCAGGGACAGAAGGAACTGATCATCGCCCACCCCAGCGCCATCGCCGGCACGGCCAAGCTGATCGCGAGCGAATCCGTGGACGGCTGGAAGGACTACCTGGCCTTCCATGCCCTCAACGACGCCGCCCCCTACCTGCCGAAGGCCTTCGTGGACGAGGCGTTCGCCTTCAACGGGAAGGCGCTCTCGGGCCAGCCCGAGAACCAGCCCCGCTGGAAGCGGGGTGTGGACGCCACCACCGGCGCCCTGGGCGAGGCGGTGGGGAAGCTCTACGTGGCGAAGTACTTCCCGCCCGAGGCGAAGCGGGAGGCGGACCTCCTGGTGAAGCACATCATCGCGGCCATGGACCAGCGGCTGGCTCATCTCACGTGGATGGATCCCAAGACCAAGGCCGAGGCCCGGGCCAAGCTCGCCAAGTTCACGCCGAAGATCGGCTACCCCAGCAAGTGGCGTGACTATTCGAGGCTCGTGGTGCGGCGGGGGGATGCCCTGGGCAATGCCACGCGGGTGGCCGAGTTCGAGTACCAGCGGCAGCTGGACAAGATCGGCAAGCCCATCGACCGCACCGAGTGGGGCATGACGCCCATGACGGTGAACGCGTACGCCAATCCCCTTTGGAACGAGATCGTGTTCCCGGCGGCGATCCTGCAGCCCCCTTTCTTCGACGCCCAGGCTGATCCGGCGGTGAACTACGGCGGCATCGGCGTGGTCATCGGCCACGAGATCAGCCATCACTTCGACGACCAGGGCCGCAAGTTCGACAAGGAGGGGAAGCTGGCCGACTGGTGGACCCCCGAGGACGTGAAGCGGTTCACGGCGCTCACGGACAAGGTGGTGAAGCAGTACGCCGCCTACGAACCGCTGCCCGGCACCCACGTGAACGGGGAGCTGACCCTCGGCGAGAACATGGCCGATCTTGCGGGCCTCAACGTCGCCTACGACGCCAACCACGCCTCGCTGGGTGGCAAGCCCGCCCGGGTGCTGGAGGGACTCACCGGGGACCAGCGCTTCTTCCTGGGCTTCGCCCAGATCTGGCGACAGAAGTACCGCGATGCCGCCCTGCTCCAGCAGGTGACCGTCGATCCCCATACGCCCGGATTCCTGCGGCCCAACGTGGTCCGCAATGTCGATGCCTGGTACACCGCCTTCGGCGTCAAGCCGGGGCAGGCCCTGTATCTGGCGCCCGGGGACCGGATCAAGGTCTGGTAGGGTTCTCCACCCTTCCGGCTTGCGGGCATTCCGGCGGTTGCATCCTGGAGCTTCCTGGATGCAACCGCCGGATTCCTTGTGGCTTCCGATCCGGGCTCCGGGAAGGGTGAGTGGGATGCAGGGCCCCCGGACGGAGCTCTCGGCCGATTCGAACCGGGCCCGGGCCCCTTCTGCCGGTAGACTGAGGCGTGCCGAAAGTCCTTGTCATCGATGATTGCCGGATGATGCGCCTCTACCTGCGCCGCTGCCTCGAGAAGGCGGGCCACGAGGTGGAGGAGTGGATGCCCGCCTCGGCCATGGAGATCCAGGGCAAGGTCGCGGAACTGATGCCGGACCTGGTCCTCTGCGACTACCAGATGGCGGGTGCGAACGGGGTCACGGTGGCCCGGATGGTGCGGAAGGCGGATCCCGATCTGCCCGTGCTGGTGCTCACGGCCTTCCACGAGGAGCAGATGGAGGCCAACCTCCTGCGCCTTGGCGTGCGGAGGGTCCTCGCCAAACCGATCCACCACGAGGACCTGGCCAGGGCCGTGGGAGAGGCGCTGCAGGGAGCGGAGACGGAGGCCTAGTCCTCCGTCCTCAACCGGTAGCCCACACCGGGTTCGGTCTGCAGGTAGCGTGGGCGAGAGGGATCCTCCTCCAGCTTGTGGCGCAGCTGGGTCATGTAGACCCGGAGGTAGAGGGGCTGGGCCCCGGGGACGCCGCCCCAGACCTCGCGGAGCAGCTGCTGGTGGGTGACCACCTTTCCCGCGTGGCGGATGAGGGTGGTGAAGAGCTTGTACTCGAGGGGCGTGAGATGGACCTCCTCATTCCGGACGAACACCTGACGCCGGGCGAGGTCCACGCGCCATGGCCCCAGGTGGAAGACGGGTTCCTCGGGGGACCCTTCACCGCGCTCGTGGCGGAGGGCCACCCGGATGCGGGCCAACAGCTCGCCGGTGCTGAAGGGCTTGGTGAGGTAGTCGTCCGCCCCCGCATCCAGGGCGCCGATCTTGTCGGCTTCCTGCCCCCGGGCCGAGATGACGATGATGGGCGTGGCGCACCAATCGCGGAGACGCCGGGTGAGTTCCAAGCCGTCCATGTCGGGGAGACCCAGGTCGAGGAGGATGACCATCGGGCGGTGGCTGGCGGCGAGGAGGAGGCCCTCCTGGGCAGTGGCGGCCTCCAGGAAGCGGTGGCCGCTGCCTTCCAGTGCGACCCGAAGGAACCGGCGCATCTGGGGCTCGTCTTCTACGAGCAGGACGAGGGGAGGGGTGGCGTCCGTCACGCGGGCCTCTCCTCGGGCAGGGCCGGGGGCGTCCCGCCCAGGGGGAGCGTCACCAGGAATTGCGCTCCGCCCTGGGGGTGGTTCGTGGCCTGGATCCTGCCCCCATGGGCGGTCACGATGGCCCGGCAGATGGCCAGGCCCAGGCCTGCCCCGGGACGGCCCTCGGCGTTCTTGCCCCGGGCCAGCTTCTCGAAAATCCGCTCCTCCTCCCCTTCCGTGATGCCCGGACCGTGGTCGGCGACGGAGAGGGTCAGCGACTTCTCGCCGGCCCAGGCCTTGATGTCCACGGGGGATCCGGCGGGGGAGTACTTGAGGGCATTGTCCAGCAGGTTGAGGAGAACCTGCTCCAGGAGGACGCCGTCCAAGGGGGCCATGGGCAGGTCCGGCGGCAGCTGCACGCGCACCCGGTGGGCCTCGTCGGCCAATTCCCGGCGGTTGAGGGCTGAGCCGAGGATCTCCTCCAGGGGCATCCACTCCTTGCGGACCTCCAGCGAACCGGCCTCCAGCCGGGTGATGTCCAGCAGGTTGCAGACCAGGCGGTGGAGCCGCTGGGCCTCCTCCTGGGCCGAGTGCAGCAGTTCGCGCCGTCCGGCTTCGGAGAGCCCTGGGGTCTCCAGGGCCGTGCTGACGGCTCCGGTGATGACGCCGAGCGGCGTTCGCAGATCGTGGGATACGGAACTGAGGAGGGCGTTGCGGAGTCGCTCCTCGTCAGCCCGCCGGCGGTCGGCGGCGCTCTGTTCCGCCAGCAGGGCGCGCTCCAGGGCCAGGGCCGTCTGGTTGGCGAAGGCCTCCAGCAGCTGTTTCTGATCGGGTTCGTCCCATTGGGGGGGGCCATCGGGCAGGACACCCATGACGCCGATGGCTCCTCCGGCACCCTTGAGGGGCAGGTAGGTGGCCCGGGCCCCGGGAAGGGTGAGGGTCCCCAGACCGGCGGGCTCGCCGTGGTCGAGGACCCACTGGGCCACGCCCCGTTCCTGCTCGTTCAGGGGAAAGGACAGGTGGTGGGCCGGGGCCTGCAGGCGGCCGTCCGCATCCGGAAGCAGCACCACGGCATGGCTCTGGAACTGGGTGGCCACGTTCTGGATGGCAGAGCCCACCATGGCTGTGGAACCGCCGCTGCGGGCCAGCTCCTGGCCCAACCGGAAGAGCGCCCGGGTGCGCTGCTCGCGGCCCCGGGCCAGCCGGGCCTGGGCGCGAATCCGTTCAGTGAGATTGCCGATGACCACGCCCACGAGGAGCATGACTCCGAAGGTGCCCACGTGGCGGAGGTCGCCGACGGCGAAGGTGAAGTACGGGGGGACGAAGAGGAAGTCGAAGGACGCCACGCTGAGGAGGGAGGCCAACAGGGAAGGGCCGCGGCCGAAGCGGGTGGCCACCATCACGATGCCCAGCAGGTAGACCATGACGATGTCGGCCAGTTCCGTCCGGTGGAAGACGAGGGCGGCGGCTCCGCTGGCGATGCCCACCACGAGGGCGCTGAGTAGGTAGTTCCGCAGGGGACTGGTCAGGCGACGCGTGATTTTCGGTGGAGCGGCTTCCTGTTCGGACTCTCCGGTGATGACGAAGACGTCGATCTCGCCACTGGCCCGGGCCAGGTCATCCACGAGAGAGCCTCGCAGAAGGTCCAGCCAGCGGGACCGGGATGGCTTCCCGACCACGAGTTTCGTGATGTTGCGGTTGTGGGCATAGGCGAGGATGTCCTCGGCGGCATGGCCGCCCCCCTCGACGACGGCCGTCTCTCCGCCCAGCTTCTCCGCCAGCCGCAGGTGGGCCTCGACGCGCGCCCGGTCGGCCTCGGAGTACTTGAGGTGCTGGGGGGTCTCCACGTAGAGGGCGGTCCAGCGCGCACCCAGGGCCCCGGCCAGGCGTCGCGTGCCGCGGATGAGCCGGGCGGACAGCTCGTCGGGGCCGATGCAGACGAGCAGGCGATCCCCCGCGGCCCAGGTCTTGCGGATGCCCTCCGAGGCCATGTACCGCCGCATCTGGGCGTCCACGCTCTCGGCCGTATGGCGGAGGGCCAGTTCCCGCAGCGCGAGGAGGTTCCCCTTGCGGAAGAACCGGTCCTTGGCGTGGCGGGCCTGGTCGGGCAGGTAGACCTTTCCCTCCTTCAGGCGCACCAGGAGGTCGTCCGGGGGAAGGTCCACCAGTTCCACCTCGTCCGCCCGTTCCAGGATGGTGTCGGGGACGTTCTCGCGGACCACCACGCCGGTGACCTGGGCCACCACGTCCCGCAGGCTCTCCAGGTGCTGGACATTGAGGGTGGTGTGGACGTCGATGCCCGCGTCCAGCAGTTCCATCACGTCCTGCCAGCGCTTGGCGTGGCGGGACCCCATCACGTTGGAATGGGCCAGTTCGTCCACGAGGAGGAGCGCGGGCCGGCGTTTCAGGGCGCCGTCCAGGTCGAACTCGGGCAGGAACTGGCCGCCGTAGGGCAGCTCGTGACGGGGCAGCACCTCCAGCCCCTCGAGCAGGGCGGCGGTCTCCGCCCGTCCGTGGGTCTCCACCACGCCCGCCACCACGTCCAGCCCTTCGGCGCGGCGTTCCCGGGCCTCCGCGAGCATGGCGTAGGTCTTCCCGACCCCGGGGGCGGCCCCGAAGAAGATCTTCAGCTTGGCCCGGCGCGTCCGGGCCTCCTCTTCCTGCACCTGGAGCAGGAGCGCGTCGGGGTCCGGACGTTCAACCGTCATGGTGTAACCCTATCCGGAATCCCTGGAGGTTGTCAGAGCGGGCCATGGGCTACTTGGATCGGAGGGCGTCGAGGGCCAGGTTCAGCTCCAGGACATTGACGCGGGGTTCTCCGAGCAGGTTCAGTTGCGGTCCCTGAGTATGGGCCGCGACCAGCTCCCGGACCTTCGCCTCATCCAGGCCCCTGGCCTTGGCCACGCGGCGCACCTGGTAGTCGGCCGCGGCCGGGCTGATGTGGGGATCCAGTCCGCTGCCGGAGGCAGTGACCAGATCCACAGGGACCGGGCCGGTGGCCTCGGGGTCCGCGGTCCGCAGAGCGGCGATACGGTCCTGGACGGCCTTGGCGAGGTCGGGATTGCTGGGGGCCAGGTTGGAACCGCCACTGTTGGCCCCATTGTAGGGCAGGGGCCTGCCGCCGGCATCGACGGTGGCGGAGGGCCGTCCCCAGAAATCCCCGGGTGCGGTGAAGGACTGTCCGATCCACTCGGAGCCGATCACCTTGCCCTCCCGGTAGATGAGGCTTCCCGCGGCCTGGCGGGGGAAGAGGGCCCGGGCCAGTCCCGTGACGACGAGAGGGTAGGCGAGCCCCGTGATCGCGGACAGGGCGAGGAAGGAGACGAAGGCCGGACGAAGCTGGAGGTTCATGGACGTTCCTCAGGCGGAGAGGTGGAGGGCGACGAGCAGCCAGTCAATGAGCTTGATCCCCACGAAGGGGACGACGAGACCGCCGGCGCCGTACCAGATCAGGTTGCGCTGGAGCAGCTGGGCTGCGCCCACCGGCCGGTACTTCACGCCGCGCAGCGCCAGCGGGATGAGAACGACGATGATGAGGGCGTTGAAGATCACCGCGGAGAGGATGGCGCTCTGGGGGCTGTGGAGGCCCATGATGTTGAGGGCCCCAAGGGCCGGATAGGTGGCCACGAAGGCCGCCGGCAGGATGGCGAAGTACTTGGCCACGTCGTTGGCGATGCTGAAGGTGGTGAGCGATCCCCGTGTCATCAGCATCTGCTTGCCGATCTCTACGATCTCGATGAGCTTCGTGGGGTTGGAGTCGAGATCCACCATGTTCCCCGCCTCCTTCGCGGCCTGGGTGCCGCTGTTCATGGCCACGGCCACGTCGGCCTGGGCCAGGGCCGGGGCATCGTTGGTGCCATCCCCTGTCATGGCCACCAGCCGCCCCCCCGCCTGGTACTCGCGGATGAGCTTCAGCTTGGCTTCGGGTGTGGCCTGGGCCAGGAAGTCGTCCACGCCCGCCTCGGCCGCGATGGCGGCCGCGGTGAGGGGATTGTCGCCGGTGATCATCACCGTCCGGATGCCCATGCCCCGCAACTCCGCGAACCGCTCCTTGATGCCGCCCTTCACGATGTCCTTGAGCTGGACGACGCCCAGGGCCTGGGCCCCCTCGGCTACCACGAGCGGGGTGCCGCCCGCCATGGAGATCTGGTCCACCGTCCGGCGGAGGTCATCCGGGAACCGGCCGCCCTGGGCCTGGACATACTCCTCGATGGCCGAGGCGGCGCCCTTGCGGATCTGGCGCTCGCCCAGGTTGACCCCACTCATGCGGGTCTGGGCGGTGAAGGGGACGAAGTGCGCGTCGAGGGCGTGGATGTCACGCTCGCGCAGCCCGTACTGCTCCTTCGCGAGCACCACGATGCTGCGGCCCTCCGGCGTCTCGTCCGCCAGGGAGGAGAGCTGGGCCGCATCCGCCAGGGCCTTGATGTCCACGCCATCGGCCGGGAGGAAGGCCACGGCCTGCCGGTTGCCCAGGGTGATGGTGCCCGTCTTGTCCAGGAGCAGCACGTCCACATCGCCCGCGGCCTCCACGGCACGGCCCGAGGTGGCGATGACGTTGGCCTGGATCATGCGGTCCATGCCGGCGATGCCGATGGCGCTGAGCAGGCCGCCGATGGTGGTGGGGATGAGGCAGACGAGGAGGGCCACCAGCACCGTGAGCGAAACCGGGTGGCCCTGCCCCGCGGCCCTCACGCTGAAGATGGAGTAGGGAAGCAGCGTGGCCGTGGCCAGGAGGAAGATGATCGTGAGGCCGGCCAGGAGGATGTCCAGGGCGATCTCGTTGGGAGTCTTCTGGCGCTTGGCGCCTTCGACCATGGCGATCATGCGGTCGAGGAAGCTCTCGCCGGGGTTGGCCGAGATGCGGACCACCAGCCAGTCGGACAGCACCAGGGTCCCTCCGGTCACGGCGGAGCGGTCGCCCCCGCTCTCGCGGATGACCGGGGCACTCTCGCCTGTGACGGCGCTCTCATTGACCGAGGCCACGCCTTCGATCACCTCCCCATCGCCGGGGACCGTGTCGCCGGCCTCCACGAGCACCACGTCGTCGATGCGCAGGGCCGAGGCGTTGTCAGGGACGAACTGGTCGCGGCGGGTGGGGTCCTTCAGGCGCTTCGCCTTCACGTCCTGCCGGGACCGGCGCAGGCTCTCGGCCTGCGCCTTGCCCCGGCCCTCGGCCATGGCCTCGGCGAAATTGGCGAACAGCAGCGTGAACCAGAGCCACAAGGCGATGGCGAGGACGAAGCCGGGGGCCGCCTCCCCCTTGCCGGCCAGGGACTGGACCCACAGGCCGGTCGTGAAGGCGCTGCAGATCCACACCGTGAACATCACGGGGTTGCGGAGCTGGTGAAGCGGACTGAGCTTCCGGAACGCGTCCCCCACGGCGCGGCGAACGATGCTGGGCTCGAAGAGGGGCCGGGCCTGTCGATGGATCCCGACTCGCGCACGCGCGAGCCGCGGGAGATCCTGCTTGGAATGGGAAGCCATGGTCGTCTCCCTGGGTCAGCGAAGGGTCAGGTGCTCGGCGATGGGGCCGAGCGCCAGGGCCGGGATGAAGGTGAGGGCCCCGACGAGGAGCACCACGCTGACGAGCACACCCACGAAGAGCGGGGTGTGGGTGGGCAGGGTGCCCAGGCTCTCGGGCGTGTACTTCTTCTTCACGAGGGATCCCGAGAGCGCAAGCACCGGCCAGATCACCCCGAAGCGGCCCAGCAGCATGGCGATGGCCAGGCCGTAGTTGTAGAAGTGCGTATTGACGGAAAGGCCGCCGAAGGCGCTGCCGTTGTTGTTGGAGGCGCTGCTCCAGGCATAGAGGATCTGGCTGAAGCCATGGGGTCCGGGATTGCTCACCGAGGCCGCCGCGGCCGGCACCAGCGCGGACACCGCCGTGCCGAGCAGCACGGCGGCGCAGGGAAGGAGGATGGCGATGGAGGCCATCTTCATCTCGAAGGCTTCCACCTTCTTGCCCAGGTACTCCGGGGTCCGGCCCACCATGAGACCCCCGATGAAGACCCCCACCAGGGCGAACATGAGCATGCCGTAGAGGCCCGAGCCCACGCCGCCGTAGACGACCTCGCCCAGTTGCATGAGCCACAGGGGCACGAGACCGCCCAGGGGCGTGAAGGAATCGTGCATGGCGTTCACGGACCCGTTGGAGGCGGCGGTGGTGGCGGTAGCCCACAGCGCGGATGGGCCGGGACCAAAGCGCAGCTCCTTGCCCTCCATGTTGCCCCCGGGCTGTTCCCGGCCGGTCTCGCGGCTGGCCACCTGGTTCACCCCCATCCGGGCCAGGACGGGGTTGCCCTTCATTTCGGCCTGGGTGCAGACGGTCAGGGCTCCCACGAAGATCACGGTCATGGCCGCCAGCAGGGCCCAGCCCTGGCGCCGGTCCTTCACCATGTGCCCGAAGGTCACGCAGAGGCCGGCGGGGATGAGGAGGATGCTGAGGGTCTGGATGAAGTTGGAGAGGGGGGAGCTGTTCTCGAAGGGGTGGGCCCCGTTGGCGCCGAAGAAACCGCCGCCATTGGTGCCCAGCATCTTGATGGCGATCTGGGAGGCCGCCGGGCCCATGGCGAGCACCTGGCCCCTGGCCGTGTGGACATAGGCCGACAGGTTCTGAATCGCGCCCTGGGACACGAGGAAGAGGGCGAACACGAAGGAAAGAGGCAGGAAGATGTAGAGGGTGCTGCGCACCAGGTCGACCCAGGCATTGCCCAGGCCCGAGGCGCTGCGGCGTGTGACGCCCCGGATGAGCGCCACCAGTACCGCAATGCCCGTGGCCGCGGAGAGGAAGTTCTGCACGGCGAGCCCCAGCATCTGCGTGAGGTAGCTGAGCGTGGCCTCGCCGCCGTAGGCCTGCCAGTTCGTGTTGGTGATGAAGCTCACGGCGGTATTGAAGGAGAGGTCCGTTGCCACATTCGCCTGGTGCTCCAGGTTCAAGGGAAGGCTCGCCTGGGTCTTCATGAGGAGGAAGACCGCCACAAGGCCCAGCAGCTTGATGAGGGTGATGGACCAGGCATAGGCCTTCCAGCCCATGTCCTCCTCCTCCCGGACGCCCATGAGTCGGTAGAGTCCGCGTTCCAGGGGGCCGAGGACGGGATGGAGGAAGGTTCGCTCCCCCTGGAGGACCTGCGCCATGTAGGCGCCGAGGGGGAAGGCCAGGCCCAGGAGCAAGGCCAGGAAGAGCAGGTTCTGGGTCCAGGCATGGCTCACGCTGCACCTCCTATGCATCGCCCCTTTGGGGCTTCACTTCGCAAAGTGGCCCTTCGCTCCTGCTGCGGGCTCATTGGAACTTCTCCGGCTTCAGCAAGGCGAACACGAGGTAGGCCAAGAGGCCCAGCGCGGTCAACAGGGCGAGGGTCAGGGTGGGAGTCACAGGCACCTCTAGAACGTGAAGATCTGGTTGAGCAGCCAAAGGGACAAGGGAAGCCAGGTGAGTATCAACACGAACCAGGCCTCGGCACGGTGCCGGGTCCCGCCCTGGTAGAACAGGTGCCGTGCGATGGGGATGCCGCTCAGACCTGTGACCACACCTGCGGGAAGAAACCAGAACATTCGAAGGGCCATGACGCCTCCCGCACCTCGGCCCTCCAGGGCCTTGGCCAAGCCCAGCATGGGGTTGCGGAGGTTAGGACGGGATTAAGAGCACGGGAGGGGTCGTTAGGATCGCGTTAGGAATGCCCGGTCACGTTAACGTTTTCCTAATGCCCCCGAGTGTCTTTCCAACACGGCCTTAACGCCGGGTACCCGCACACTGTCCTGCGGCACGGAAGGCCAGAGAAGGAGCATCCATGAAACGTCTCATCCTGAGCGGACTGGTCGCCGGGCTGCCCCTGTCGGCCCAGACAACCGGGAATCCGACTGCGGACGTACCCAGGCCTCAGGAGGTTCCGGTTGCCACGCCCAAGCCCGCCGAGCCCTTCGCCTTCGCCGACTTCACCTGGCTGAACGGGAACAGCCGCCAGAAGGACGCCCTGCTGGACTCGAAATACTTCACGGGGGAGTTCCGGGCGGACATGAACCTGGTCTACGACTTCAACCATCCTCAGGACCACACGCTGGTCGGATCCAGCGAACTCGGGCGCACGAACGAGGTGCAGGTCCAGCAGCTGGGCCTGGGCGGTGACTTCCACTGGGACAACGTGCACGGCCGGATCATGACCCAGTTCGGGATGTACTCGACGATGACGCCACGGAACGATGCCAGTCCGTCGAAGGGCCAATGGCAGAGCGACAACGCCTACCGCTACATCTCGGAGGCCTATGGCGGCTACCACTGGGACGCGCTGCACGGCATCAACCTCGATGCGGGCATCTTCATGTCCTACATCGGGCTCTTCAGCTACTACAACTTCGACAACTGGGCCTACCAGCCCTCGTACGTTTCCTCGAACACGCCCTGGTTCTTCAACGGCCTGCGTCTCCAGGTGTTTCCCAGCGACAAGGTGAAGCTGGAGCTGTGGCTCATCAACGGATGGCAGTCGTACAACATGTTCAACAACACACCGGGCATCGGGGCCTCCCTGAACTGGCGCCCCAACGCGAACGTGAACGTCATCTCGAACAACTACTTCATCGGCGCCGACACCCTCGGCAACCAGAAACGCACTCGCCGGCACACGGACAACAGTCTGCAGGTGAAGTACTACGACCATCCGGACCGCCTCCTCGACAAGATGGCCTTCACCCTCACCGTCGATCTCGGGGACGAGCAGGGCGGCGGTGTGAGCCGCTCCGGCACCGCCATGGAGCCCAAGCAGTACTTCGCGGGCTGGATGGCCTACCAGCGCTTCTGGTTCGCCGGCGACCGGCATGCCCTCACCCTCGGCGGCGGCGCCATCACGAACCCGGGCCGCTACCTCGTGCTCATGCCGCCCATCAACGGGGCCACGGCCGCCTCGGGCACCCCCTACTTCACGGCCAATCCCGGCGACCCTTACCACGCCTGGGACTGGTCGGCGACCTACGACTACCTGCCCAATCCCTACCTCACCTGGCGGGCGGAGTTCAACCGCCGTGGCGCGAGCGTGCCCTACTTCGCGGGCCCCGGCGGGGTGACGCCGCCCGGGGGGAACCAGGGGAATCCAGGCTCCCTGGTCCCGGGATGGTCCCCCGATCTCCGGAAGACCGAGAGCCGCTTGACCCTGGCCATGCTCGTGAAGTTCTGAGAGGCCGGTGAATCCCGGCGCTGGATGCGAGGCCTTTTGCCAGTAGAATCAAGGGTTCTGATGGAGCCGCCATGCCCTTCCAGCCCCTTGTCCAGGAACCCGGGATCCAGCGCCGCTGGCTCGAGTCCGGCGCCTTCCGCGCCAAGCGGGCCTCGGAGCTGCTGCCGGGATCGAAGACCTTCTACATGCTGGTGATGCTGCCCTACCCCAGCGGCCGCATCCACATGGGGCATGTGCGCAACTACACCCTGGGCGACGTGACCGCCCGGTTCCGCCGGATGCGTGGCTTTGAAGTGATGCACCCCCTGGGCTGGGACAGCTTCGGCCTGCCTGCGGAGAACGCCGCCATCAAGCACGGCATCCACCCGGCGATCTGGACGCGGAAGAACATCGAGGAGATGAAGGGCCAGATCCAGAAGATGGGCATCAGTTACGACTGGGACCGCGAGATCGCCAGCTTCCAGGACGACTACTACCGCTGGAACCAGTGGCTCTTCCTGAAGATGTGGGAGGCCGGCGATGTGTTCCGCGCCATGCGCACCGTGAACTGGTGCGAGGCGCTGGGCACGGTGCTGGCCAACGAGCAGGTGGTGGACGGCAAGGACGAACGCACCGGATTTCCCGTTGTCCAGAAGCCCCTCGAGCAGTACTTCTTCAAGACCACGAAGTACGCGGACGAGCTGCTGGCCTGCCTGGACGGCCTGGACTGGCCCGACAACGTGAAGACCATGCAGCGGAACTGGATCGGAAAATCCGAAGGCGCGCGCCTGGCCTTCGACATGGAGGATGGCCAGCGGGTCGAGGTGTTCACCACCCGCCTCGACACCCTCTTCGGCGTGACCTTCATGGCCCTCAGCACCGAGCACCCGGTCATCGAGAAGGCCGCCGAGTCGGATCCTTCCCTCAAGGCCTTCTGCGACCAGGTGGCCTCGGTCAGTCGCGAAGAGCGCCTCACCAGCGACGTGAAGCTGGGCCATCGCACCGCGATCTCGGCCCTCCACCCCTTCACGGGCGAGAAGGTGCCCGTCTTCGCCGCCAACTATGTGCTCATGGACTACGGCACCGGCGCCGTCATGGGCGTACCCGGCCACGACGAGCGGGACCACGAGTTCGCCAAGAAGTACGGCCTGCCCATTCCACAGGTCATCGAGGCCGAGAGCGAGTGGGACCTCGGCACCCTGGTGAACAGCGGCGAATTCTCGGGCTTGAAGAGCGAGGATGCCGTCACCGCCATGATCGCGAAGCTCGGCGACCGCGCCGAAAAGACCACCACCTACAAGCTCAAGGACTGGGGTCTCAGCCGCCAGCGCTACTGGGGCACGCCCGTCCCGACGGTGCACTGCGATGCCTGCGGCGTGGTGCCGGAGAAGGCCGAGAACCTCCCTGTACGCCTGCCGGAGGACGTCGCCTTCACGGGCCACGGCCCCTCGCCCCTCACCACGTCCCGCTCCTTCCTCGATTGCTCCTGTCCGGTCTGCGGCGAGCCCGCGCGCCGCGAGACGGACACCATGGACACCTTCGTGGACAGCAGCTGGTACTGGCTGCGCTACCTGGATCCGAAGAACGGATCCCTCCCCTTCGCCAAGGCCGAGAGCGACGCCTGGATGCCGGTGGACCTCTACGTGGGCGGCATCGAGCACGCCACCATGCACCTCATCTACGCCCGCTTCTTCTACAAGGTGCTGCGTGACCTCGGTCTGGCCAGCGGTCCAGAGCCCTTCCAGAAGCTCATCTGCCAGGGGATGGTGCTCAAGGACGGCTCGAAGATGAGCAAGTCGAAGGGCAACATCGTGGATCCCGACGAGGTCATCTCGAAGTACGGGGCGGATGCCCTGCGGCTCTTCATGATCTTCGCCGCGCCCATCGAGAAGGAGATCGACTGGACGGGCTTCGAGGGCATCGAGGGCGCCTCGCGGTTCCTCAAGCGCATTGCCCGCATGGTGGACGATCATGCGGTCACGCCGGAGCCTCTCCCCGGCAAGGAGGCCCTCGGGACCGCGGAGAAGGCGCTCCTCATCAAGCTCAACCAGACCATCGCCCGCCTGACGGATGACCTGGAGCGCCGCTACCAGTTCAACACGGTGGTGTCGGGCCTCATGGAACTCTCAAACGCACTGGCCGACCTGCCCGCCGACGCGCCCCATCGAGGCACCGTGATGCAGCACGCCCTGGATGCCTTCGTGCGCATGATGTCGCCCGTGGCCCCGCACCTGGCCGAACAGCTCTGGAGCCAGCTCGGCAGGCCCGGCCTCTGCATGCAGTCCACCTGGCCCGAGGCCGATCCGGCCTTCCTGGAGGCCGACGAGGTGACGGTGGTGGTGCAGGTGAACGGCAAGGTCCGTGGCCGCGTCACCGTGCCCGCCGCGGCCACCGAGGACCAGCGCCGCGAGGCCGCCCTGGCCTGCCCCGAGGCCCAGTCGCACCTGTCGGGCAAGGAGGTCGTGAAGGTCGTCGTGCCTCCAGGCGGCAAGCTGGTGAGCATCGTCGTGAAGGGCTGAGTCCTCCCTGGCCGACCCATGCTGCATCCCGCCCTGGTCCCCTCTGCTCCCGCCCTGCGGGGCCCGGACCCGGATCGCCTGGGCGGGCGGGTACGGGACCTCTCGGAAGCTGCGCGGCTCGGACCGGGCGATGTTGTCCTGCTGGGCCTCTGCAACGACCAGGGCGTGGTCGCCAATGGCGGCCGGGCCGGCGCTGCCGAAGGGCCCACCGGCTTCCGGCAGGCCTTCTATCGGCTGGATGCGGCGTGTCTGGCGAGCCGCCGGCTCTGGGATGCGGGGGATGTGCCCGCAGACGCGCCCTACGCGGCCTTCCTCGATGCCGCCCAGGCGGTGGTGGCCGTCTGCCTGCGGGCGGGGGCCCTGCCCATCGTGGTGGGCGGGGGCCACGACTGCAGCTACGGGAACTACCTCGGTCTCCGCGAGGCCCTGGGGGAGACTCCGGCGGTCGTCGCCGTGGATGCCCATCTGGACCTGCGGCCCACCCACGAGCCCTCCAGCGGCAATCCCTTCTTCCGCATGCTGGAGCATGGCCTGCCCGGGGAGCTGCTGGTCGAGGTGGGCCTGGTCCCCTGGGTGAACGCCTCGGCGCACCGGGCGTATGGACTGGCCAAGGGCGCGGCCTTGCATGTTCTCGAACCGGGGGAGGGCGACCGGCCGGTGGGCCTGGTCCGGGAGGCCCTGGCCGGGTTCCGGGAAGGCGGGAAGCGCGTCCTGGCCACCTTCGACCTGGATGCCTTCAGTGCCGCCGTGGCCCCCGGCGTCTCCGCCGTCAATCCCTGGGGCCTCTCGGCAGACGCGGGCCTGGCCCTGGCCCGGGCCTTCGGGTCCTGTCCCGCCGTGGCCTGCCTCGATCTCATGGAACTGGCCCCGCCGCTGGATCCCGACGGGCGCACGGCCCGGCTGGCGGCCTTCCTCGCCGCGGCCTTCCTGGAGGCCGGGCGGCCGCCACAGTAGAATCGAGGGCCCGGAGAATCCATGCCCGCTGCCCGCAAGCCCCTTCCCCCCGTCACCGACTCGGTCCTGGACCTGGTCGGGAACACGCCGCTGCTCCGGCTGACCCGCTTCGCGCCGGACCTTGAGCTCTTCGCCAAGCTGGAGTACCTGAACCCCGGCGGCAGCGTGAAGGATCGCGTGGGCCTGGGCATGATCCGGGCGGCCGAGGCTCAGGGGCTCATCCGGCCCGGCGTCACCACCATCATCGAACCCACGGCCGGCAATACCGGCGTGGGTCTCGCCATCGCCGCCAAGGCCCTGGGCTACCGCTGCATCCTCTGCGTGCCCACGAAGTACAGCCGCGAGAAAATGATGCTCATGAAGGCCCTGGGGGCCGAGCTGGTGCTCATCCCCAAGGAGCAGGGCATGGTGGGCGCCATCGCGAAGTGCAAGGAGCTGGCCGCCAGCATCCCGGACGCCTTCGTGCCCCAGCAGTTCGAGAACCCCAGCAATCCGGAGAGCCACTACCGGACCACGGGGCCGGAGATCTGGGAGCAGATGGAGGGCCGCGTGGATGCAGTGGTGCTGGGCGCCGGCAGCGGCGGCACTTTCACCGGCATCGCGCGCTACCTCCGGGAGAAAAACCCCGCGGTGAAGGCCGTGGTGGTGCAGCCCGTGGGCTCCGTCTACTGCGGCGCCCCCCTCAAGGAGTGGGTGGTGGAGGGCGTGGGCAACGGCTTCATCCCCGCCAGCCTCGACCTGTCGATTTCCGACCGCGTCCTGGACGTGGCGGACGCGGACAGCCTGGCCACGGCCCGCGAGTTGATCGCCACCGAGGGCTGCCTGGTGGGGGCCTCCAGCGGTGCCAACGCCTGGGCCGCTCGGGCGTTCGCGCGGACCCTGCCCGCGGGTTCCCGGGTGGTCACCCTCTTCCCCGACGGCGCAGAGCGCTACATGTCCAAGCAGCCTGTGGCCGAGCTGGAGCTGTGATGACGCTCACCCCGAATGCCTTCGCCGCCTGCCTCCTGGAGGCCGGGGCCGTGCGCCTGCAGCCCCTGGACCCGTTCACCTGGGCCAGCGGCATGAAGGCCCCCATCTACTGCGACAACCGGCAGCTGCTGGGCTTCCCCGGACACCGGGAACGGATCGTGGAGGTCCTGGCCGCGAAGGCTCGGGCCCTGGCCCCCACGCTGATCGCGGGCGCCGCCACGGCGGGCATCCCCTGGGCGGCCCTGGTGGCCGACCGGCTCGGGCTGCCCATGGCCTACGTCCGTCCCGAGCCGAAGAAGCACGGCATGGGGCGGCAGGTGGAGGGCCCGAACGCGGGCGGCCACCGGGTCGTACTCGTCGAGGATCTCATCTCCACCGGCGGCTCCAGCCTCCGCTGCGCGGAGGCCCTGAAGGCCGAAGGCGCCGACGTGGCCGCCGTGCTGGCCCTCTTCAGCTACGGGCTGCCCCAGGGCGTGCAGGCCTTCGCCCAGGCGGGCCTGCCGCTGGACGTGCTGGCCTCCTTCGAGACCCTGGCCGGGGAGGCCCGCACCCGGGGAATCCTGGACGATGCGGGATCGGAGGCCCTGGCGGACTGGCGCTCGGATACCGTGGCGTGGAGCCGCGCCCGCGGCGGGGCCTAAGGACTCCGTTCGCCCGGTTCCCAGGACAGGGCAGACCCGCCCCGTCCACGTTCAGCAAAGGATCTGACGATGAAGCTCTACACGCGCACCGGCGATGATGGATCCACGGGACTCTTCGGGGGGGACCGGGTGAGCAAGTCCCACCTGCGCCTGGTGGCCTACGGGACCCTGGACGAGCTGAACAGCGTCGTGGGCCTGCTGCGCCTGCACGCCAGCTCGGCCTGCGTGGGCCAGGACGGTCTCCAGCGCATCCAGCACGACTTGTTCGTGCTGGGCGCGATCCTGGCCACGCCCGCGGGACGGCAGGAGCTCCTGGGGAAGCGCATGAGCCAGCCCACCTGGGGCCTGGAGGCCATGGAGGCCGATATCGATCGCCTCACCGCCCTGGCCCCCCCCATGAAGAACTTCGTGCTGCCGGGCGGCACCGCCGGGGCCGCCCACGGGCACCTCGCCCGCACCATCTGTCGCCGCGCCGAGCGCGAGGTGGTGGCCCTCGCCCACGAGGAACCCCTGGATCCTGCCGTGCTGCGCTATCTGAACCGCCTCAGCGACTGGCTCTTCGCCCTCGCCCGCGCCGAGAACGCCGTGGCCGGCGTGGCCGACATCGAATGGGTGCCGAAGGGGGAGTAGGCGGCTTCCGTTCGCTCCATCACTAACAAAAGAACGGGCCCCGAGGGGCCCGTTCTTTTCTGCGGTCGTGGGTTCCGATTAGAACTGGAACTTCACGCCGAAACGGTAGCTGCGGCCGGTCTGCCAGTTGGTGGCCTGCATGTAGGCCGTGTTCAACGTGGCGCTACGGGTCGTGTACTGATCGTTGACCGAGGTGGCATAACGGGTGTTGAAGGTGTTGAAGATGTCCACCGCAGGGATCAGGCGATAGCGGGCACCGAACTTCAGGGTGTAGTCGAAGTGGGTGTCCAGGTTGTTGGTGCCGGGGGTCCGGCCGTTGTTGCCGAGCTGGCCCATGAAGGGCGTGGCATTGCCGTAGCCACCCGGGTCGAACTCGATGTTGCCCTTGCCGTAGTTGCCGTTCAGGCTATTGGCGCCAGTGGCTTTGACGAGGGGCTGACCCAGGGCCGCGGCAGACAGGCGGCCGTCCTCCCACATGGAGAGGGGAGTGCCGGACTGGTAGGTGTAGTTGAGGCCGACATTCATGTCACCGCCATACACGGTGAACCGGTGACTGTACTGGATCTTCACGACGTTCGTGCGGTCCAGAGGCAGGAGACCGGTGCCCACGTAGGGAGAGTAGTCGAAGGAGGCGGTGATGTTGCCATCGTCCTGCCCGTTGCTGCTGGAAACCAGCCCTTCGTAGTTGCCCTGGAGGCGGGACCACGTGTAGGACGCGCTGATGTAGTCGCGGTCCGACTGCTTGCTGGCACTGAGGGTCACCGCATCGTAGGTGTTGCCGGCATTGGGGTAGCCCGTGTTGCCAACATTGAACTGCTGGTTGGGCAGGCCGCTGATGCTGCGGCTGGTCCACGATGCCGAGGGCCCGGGGTTCCAGAGGATGGCCTGCCCCGCAAAGTTGTTATACAGCCAGGGGCTGGTCCAGCCGGTGAAGACGGAGCCCGGAACGACGGCCGCGCCCGGATCGTAGGGGGCGGTGTAGTTGGGATCGGTCGGGACGGTGCCGAGCGCGTACTGACCGGTCCAGGGCCGTGTGATGACGGAGTCCTCGATGACGTGGGTCAGTTCGCGATGGGTGCCGTGGATGCCCAGGGTCCAGCCGCTCTCGAAGGTGTGGTCCACACCCAGGGTCGTTTCCTTGCGCTGGGGCAGCTTGGTGCCGTTCGCGATCGGGTCGTAGCTGAAGGGGGTGGCGTAATCCACCGTGCCGGCATCGGGGGCACCAGTGAAGGTGTAGCCGCCGGTGGCCGGGTTGTAGGTGGTGTTCGCACTGAAGTCCTGCTCCGTGTACACCTCGTTGGCGAAGACGCGGATGGCCAAGCGCTGGGGGATCTTCTCGTAGTAGACGGCATAGCTGCCGCTGACCTTGGTCTTGCCGTCGTTGTTGGTATCCCAGGTGAAGCCGACGCGCGGCTGGACATAGTCGCCGAACTTGTCGAACTTCATGAAGGTGCGGCCCTGGTAGTCCAACTGTTCCTGCTTCTCGTAACGGAAGCCGTACATCAGGTGGAAGCCGGTGACCGCCTCCCAGTTGTCCTGGAGGTAGAAGGCCGTCATCTTGCTTTCCACCTGGGCATCGGTGGTCTCGAGGATCTTGAAGTTGTAGCCCGCGTAATCAAGGAGCAGGCCGATGTAGGCGCCACCGCTGGTGGCCTGCTTCTCGGAGTACTTGGAGTCCAGGTAGCTGACGCCGCCCTTCAGGGCATGGCTGCCCAGGAACCAGGAGAGATCGGCCTTGAACTGGGTGGTCTTGTTCTCGTCGAGGGGATCGTAGACGCCCACGCCGCCGGTGTAATAGGAGGTCCCGGCCGGGACGCCGGCGGGATTCCCGCCCGGCAAGGTGCCGGGGCCATCGACGAAGTAGTTGTAGTCGCGGACCAGCGAAGCAGTGGTGTTATAGGGATTCTGGGTCTGCTTGTTGTCCGTGTACCCGGCCTTCATGGAGAGCACCAGGGCGGGAGAGATGTTCCAGTCGAAGTTCAGGGTGGTGTTCAGGATCTTGCTCTCGGCGTCCTCGCCCTGATTGGAGGTGCCATTGGCGAGGTAGGCCGCGTCCTGAGCCGTCTTGGTATCGTTGTTGTTGAGGAAGTAGGTCAGCTGCATGTCCTGGTTGATGAACCAGTTGACCTTGGCCAACACCTGGTAGGCCTTGTTGTCGTACTTGGTGCCGGTGTAGCCATTGTTGTTCGAGATGCCAGCGCCAGCCTGGGTGAAGTCGCCATCCACGCCGATGTAGTAGAAGAGCTTGTCCTTGATGAGGGGACCACCCACCTCGGCGCCGATGTCATAGCGGCTGTTTGGGTTGGCCTGCTTGTAGTACTTGGACTGCTTGGGCACGGCCTGGATGCCGATGGCGTCCCAGGTCAGCCAGGAGCTGCCCTTGATGTCATTGCTGCCGGACTTAGTGATGGCGTTGAACACGCCGCCCAAGGCGGAGAATTCAGGAGCGAAGCCACCAGTCTGAACGGACACCTGGTCAATGAAGTCCGTCTTCAGGGAGGCGCCCTGGAAACCCCGACGGTAGTCGGTGGTATCAAGGCCGTCGAGTACGTAGGTGTTCTCAGCAGCGGAGGCACCGGCCATGGAGGGAGAATTGGCCTGGAACCCCCCGTTGCTCACGACACCAGGGGTCAGCATGGCCATGGAGGTGAAGTCACGCCCCTTGGGGATGGAAGCCACCTGATCCATGGTCATGCTCTGGCCGACGGAGGTCGTGGTGTAGTCCACCGTCGCCTGAGCAGCCACCACTTCGACCGTGGCAGAAGCCGTACTGGCCAGCTTGAAGTTGTTGGTCTGGGTCTGGCCGGTGTAGATGGTCACGGTGCTGTTGGCGACCTGGAAGCTTTCCTTGACGACCTTGACGTGCCACTCGCCAGGATTCAGGAGGCCGAGGCGGTAACTGCCGTCAGCGCCGGTGACCACCGTGCGCTGGATCTGGACCGAGGTGATGGTCACCTGGGCCCCGGCAACCGGAGCGCCCTTGCTGTCGGTGACTACACCAGAGATGGCGCCGGTCGTGGCCGTCTGGGCGTGGGCAAAGGTGCCAGCGCCCGCCACGATGGCGGCGGCCGTCAGGCCCAGCCTCGTAAAGACTCGGTTCATAAAGGAACTCCTATGGAGATGCGGCTGGGCCGCGGGTTGTGCGGGGGGAAAGAGTCTCCATCCTCCGAAAGGAGGATGGGAAGGTAAACCGATGGATCTGCGACTCTGTTGAATTTGTCGATCAACGGGTGCCTTGGATCAGGGGCTGAATCAGAAAGAACGGGCAAGTGGTGGTTAGGATAGGTCAGGTTCCCGCCGACAGACAAAGTATTTCTTTTACCGGGATTTTACATCGCGACATGATGGGGTTGTGTCTCAGGTAACACGGTCCCTTTAGGGGCAAAGGCACACGAGGCGGGATAGAAAAAAAAGTCCCCGTCGATTCTGGGCTTGGACGGGGGAACCTTCGGAGTCCTTCCTCCGGCTGGACCGGGGGGGCCGGACTGGGGGAGGGGGAGCAGGCGGTCGGAGGATCTTGCGGTTTCCCGGGACGACCGGATGGACATAAAGAAAAGGAGGAGGGGATGATCCCCTCCTCCCGGGTTTGCGTGATGTTATTTATATATATATCAGAACTTATATCCAACCATCAGCGAGACGAAGGATGGATTGCTCCCGGTATTCGCATCCGTGTCGGTCCTCCAGTGGGAGAAGTCATACATGGCGGTGGCGGACCAGGTCTTGGAGAAGCGGTATTCGGCCCCGAACCGGAACCCGAGTTTCCAGGCGGTCTCGCCTTGGGCCCCGGTGCCGACGGTGGGCTGGAGGGAGGTGACGTCCCAGGAGATCATCTGCAGACCGGTCCGGATCGTCAGGGGGGTCTCCCCGATGGCATAGATCAGGTCGATGCCTGCGTAGGTGCCCTTGGCGTCGAAGGTCTCCCTGGCCTCGTTCTTCCCGCGGGTGATCAGGTAGCCGGCATTGAGGCCGAAGCCGACGCCCGCATCCTTGGTGGGCTTGAAGTCCCACCCCAGTTCTCCCCCGTAGCCGAGGGCCCTGTCGGTCATGGAACGGAGATCCCCTTGGGGATTGACCAGGCCGACCTTGGCGCTGAATTCCGTGTCGTCGTCCGCTGCCTTCAGACCGGTGGTGCCAACGGCGGCCAGAACAAGCGCGAACCCGATCTTGGTGAGTTTCTGCATCATGTGGGTTCTCCCTAGGTTAGAACTTCAGTCCAAGGTCAAGGTTGATGGTCCGCACGCCGTCGACCGCGGCCGTGCCTGCCGGAGTTCCGTAGCTGGTGTAGCTGCCGACCCGGTAGCCCGTGGCATAGGCGGAGGCCGCCCGCACGGAGCCGCTTCCGGCGTAGTTCACGCTCAGCGGGATCTGGCTGTTCAGCAGGTTGTTGATCGCCAGCTGGCTGAAGAAATGGACCTTGCCCTTGAGGGCGATGTCGAAGTTATAGGCCAGGTTGAGGTGCCAGGTGTCGGGCTGGCTGAACTGCCCACGGCCGTTCCAGTAGAGGGGAATGGAGGTGGGATGGTTGGTGTCGTCGTTGGCGAAGGGGATCAGGTTGGGATCCTGGGCCATGGAGTTGACCAGGTTCACACGGGAACCGGAGATGAAGTCGCCCTGGAGCGAGAGGGACGACTTGGTGCGGCCGGCCTCGATGTGGTAGGTGAGGAAGGCCTTGAGCACGACGGGGCGGCTCTGCGCGAGGTAGCCGACGGGCTCGAAGTTGTTCTTCGAGTAGCCGAGCTGCTCGTAGCGGTACCGGAAGTTCCCCTGTTCGGCCCAGGTCTGGACCGCGGAGGCGAAGCCGGTCCCGTCCCCGTAGACGTTGTCGCCAGTCAGGGAGGAGAAGACGAAGCTGCCGCCGAAGAGCAGGTTGGCCGTCAGCGGGGCGCTGAACTCGAACTCGAAGCCGTTGTACTCGCGCTTGGAGTCGGGATCATTCCGCATGGTGCGGAGGTAGGTCACCAGGGAGAGGGGGCCATCCGTGATCGTGAGGGGCTGCGTGAGGTCCGGGAAGGCGTTGGTGAGGTCCGTCCACTTGCGATGGACGAGGGTCGCGCGCCAGAACCCGCCCGAATCGTAGCTGCGGCGGTAGCCCAGCGTGATCTCGGTGTTGCACTCGGGCTTCCAGTTGTGGTCGACGGCATACATGTCGCTGTTCACGAAACTCGTCAGCAGGCCGTAGTTCGCCGGGTTGGTGACCGCCGCGTAGTCCACGAGCTGCATGCCGGTGCCCGTGGTCCACAGGTAGGTCTCCTGGTTGTTGCGCCGGCCTTCCACCGAGGTGCGGTAGAAGCGGGCGTTGAACAGACCGCGGAACTGCCCGTAGCTCAGGTTGACCAGTCGCTTCTGGTCCCCGTTGATGTCCCACTTCAGCTCGAACCGGGGGCTGATCATCTTGGAATCCACCCGGGTGCCCTTGGCATCCTTCAGCTGCATCCGGTCATAGCGGAGGCCGGCCATCACGCTCCAGTGGTCGTTGACCGTCCACAGGTCGTTCGCGTAGATGGAATCCGTGGGGTTCTTCACGTCCGACTGGTCGGCCCCGAAGAATCGGGTGTAGGAAGGCACCAGGCCCTGGACGTAGGGATCGTTCACGTCGTTGTAGGCGTAGCCGTCAATCGTGGAGCCGAAGGGGAAGACGATGTACTTCCCGGCTAGGGCGGCATCGGCGAGCCCGGGATCGATCCGGCCGGGTACCGTGAACTGGTTGGGGTAGCTGTTGTTCCGGGAGACGGTCCCCCAGATGGGCTGCTGGCGCTCGAGGCCCAGGTCGATGCTGTGGGTGCCCTTCCAGTCGACCGTGATGTTGTAGTTCGCCACGAAGCTCTCGGTCGAGCGCTTGTCCGGCTGGGTATCGGATCCGCCTCCTGCCGTGATCCAGCCCACGCGATCCATCGGGCTGGCGTAGTAGGCATTCAGGGTGGCGTCGTACATCTCGTTCAGGGAGGTCATGCCCGCGGGGCCGGCCATCAGGGTGACGGGCGTAAGGGGACCCGAGGGGAACTGGGTGTCGCTGCGGTTCTTGCCGTACCGGACCTCCAGCAGCTGGTTGGAGCCGATGATGCCGCGGTAGGCCAGGGAGTAGAACCGCTTGTCGGTGGTCTGGACGCGCATGATGTTGGCGTCGGGCGTGACGTAGTTGTACTGGAGGTCGGGCAGGCTCTCCGGGGCCTCGGTGTAGTTCGCCTCGATCGAGTGGTTCTCGTTGATCTGGTAGAACAGCTCGAACTGGTGGAAGGTGCTCTTCTGGACGGCCGACTCAAGGGTGTTGGCGTTGTAGAGGGCCGAGGCGTAGTTCGCGCCGTTGTAGCGGACGCTGGTGAGGTCATAGTCGGGGGGATTGAAGGCCGTGGCGGACTGGGCCACCTGGGGCGTCAGGCGGGTGCCGTAGAAGAAGGTCAGCTTGTCCTTGATGATGGGGCCGGCCAGGGTCATCTCCCAGGTCCGGTTCAGGTCGTCCACCTGGTAGAGGGGGGTTCCGGAAAGGGCGTTGTTGCGGTTCCTGAACGGGATGGGCAGGGCGCCCCAGGCCGCGTTCTGGAGCTTGGCACGGATGGTCCCCGTGAACTCGTTGGACCCGCGCTTGGTCACCACCGAGACGAGGCCGGAGGAGGTGCCGCCGTTCTTGGCATTCAAGGGGGACTGGATGACGGAGGTGTCCTGGATGGAATCATCCAGCGTCGTATCCCCGAGGCGGGCCTGGCCGGTGACGTTGTCGCGCTGGGAGACGCCATTGACGACATAGTTGGTGGCCATCTGGCTGCCACCGCGGACGGAGGCGTACTGCACCAACCCCACCACGCCGGGACTGACGGCGAGGGCGTTGTAGGCGATGCTGCCGCCCTGGACGGGGGAACCGGTGATCTCGGTCAGCTGGTCCGTGGAGAAGCTGGTCTTGGTCGTGGTCTCGGTCTTGTCGACCTGGGCGGCCGAAGCGATGATCTCGACCGTGGCGCCGGTCTGCTGCACCAGCCTCAGGGTGAGGTCCTGGCGGAGGTTGGAGCCTGCGTTGAGGTAGAAGGTCGCCTTGCTGCCGATGTAGTTCTGGGCAAAGACCGACATCTCGTAGGGACCGGCGGGGAGGAGCGGGAGGCGGAAGGTTCCGTCCGCTCCGGTGACGAACTTGCGCTCGCCGAGCATCTGGGCGCCGGTCAAGCGGATGGTGGCGCTCGGGATCGGCTTGCCGCTCTGGTCCCGGATGGTGCCGAGCACGGTGCCGGTGGTCTCCTGGGCCATGAGGCCCGGGGCGACGAGCAGGAAGGCGAGGGCGGTGAGGTGGGTTGACATTCTCATGTGTGGGGTCTCCTGATATTCGCGTTGGCTCAAGAGGAGGGCTTCAGAGCTTCAGCCCGAAAGCCACCTCGAGCAGAATCCCGTGCCGAGTCTGGGAATCGACGGTGGGGGCCTGCCCGGTGTAGGAGAAGGGCTGATAGTTGGCGGTGCCGTAGCCCACGGAGACCACGTTGGTTTCCAGGGAGAAGTTGTCGGAGAACTGGACCTTCACGCCCACGAACGCGCCAATGCCCACCTTGGTCTTGGTGGGCGTCGCGGCGAAGCCCTCGAGGGGGCCGGCATTGGCGGTGGTGGTCCCCACCTTCGGTTGCAGGGTGCCGCTGGCCTCCTGCCGGTACTTCAGACCGTCCGCCGTCAGCCCGGCCTGCCAGGACCACATGCCGGCGAAGGTTCCGCGATAGCCGCCGCGCAGGGAGAAGCCCTGGAGGGTGTTCTTGCGGTAGTCCGCAGAGGTGGGGGTCTGAAGCGTGATGGGCACGCCGCCGGATGTGGTGGCGCCACCGGCGATGTAGATGGGGCCGGCGTAGTTCGTGTTGTCGTAGCCCTTCCCTCCGCCGTACGAGGTGAAGGTGACCTCGCCGATGAGGGCTCCCGTGGAGGAGAGGGCGTAGGATCCCTCGATCCCCAGCCCCAGCATGTTCTGGGCGTGGAGGTCGTCCTTGAGGTTTCCGGCGGTCGCGCCAGCGTGAAGCTTGAAGGCGAAGTCCAGGTTCCCGGACTTGGGCGTGGTCTGGGCCATGAGGCCCACGCCGGTAAGCAGCACCGCGACCAGGGTGGAGATAGCGGGTCGATGGGTCATCATCGAGACTCCTTAGAGAAAAAGGCGTTGGTCCCATACGCGGAGATCGGTGTGGAACCAGGGCCGGGGGGAGAGCAGGCAGGGCACGCATGTCGCCCTTGGAGGGGAACCCGTCTGCCGTGTGGCATCGAGCGAATGGTCGACATGAAAGATGACCCCTGGATAAGGTAACTCTTTGGGAACTTTTATAGCACTCCGTGCATCGCTTTTTTTGAAATTATTTATCTAAAAATTATTTTTTAATTGTTAATATTTCACATGTTATCAAATGATTTAGAGTCTCTATAAGCAAGTTGCGAAGCTATTTTTGTTTAAACATGTTTACATAAATATTCTTTATGAATAAGTTATAAAAATATTTAGGGTTTGTGATCTGGATATTGATCATGTAGACACAATCTCTAATTGAATCGGCTCAGGGCTGACGTTTCGCCCGCTCCCCCGGCAGGGGGAACCAGGCCTTCGGCCATCCGGGGCCCGCCGCAGGCCGATCAGGCCTGCGTCCACCCGAGGTAGAGGTCGTAGGGCAGGGCCCTGCCCGGTCGATCCACCTGCCGGATGATCCGAGTCGCTCCGCCGGGAATCAGGCGCCGAGGCTCTCCAGAAGCCAGGGCTGCGCGGCCACGGATTCCTCACTGATGCGGAGGGTGGCGAGGTAGGGCGCGGGGTCGATCCGGGCCCCGGCCTTGGCGTGGATGCGGAAGAGGGGCTCGCCGGCCGCCACGGGGCGGCCCACCTGGGCCAGGACCCGCAGGCCCACGCCCAGGTCGAGGACATCGTCCCGGTCCTTGCGCCCGGCGCCCAGCTCCATGGCGAGGAGGCCGAGGGCCCGGCCATCGATGGCGGCGACGTGGCCGGCCCGGTCCGCGCGGACCTCCACCACCTGGCCGGCCTGGGGCAGGCGGCTGAAGTCGTCGAGGGCCTTCGCGTCTCCGCCGTTGAGGCTGACGAAGCGGCGGAGGGTCTCCAGGGCCGTTCCCTTCTGGATGCTGGCGGCGACCAGGGCCTCGGCCGCTGGGAGGCTCTTCGCGGCGCCGCCCATGATAAGCATCTCGGCGGCGAGCCGGAAGCTCATCTGGGCCAGTTCGGATTCGCCGTGCTCGCCGCGGAGGATCTCGACGGATTCCATGACCTCCAGGGCGTTGCCGATGGCCCAGCCCAGGGGCGCGTCCATGCGGGTCACCAGGGCCCGGATCTGCATGCCGTGGGCCGTGCCCACATCCACCATGCTCTGGGCCAGGGCGCGGGCCTCCTCCCGGGTCTTCATGAAGGCGGAAGGGCCGCACTTCACGTCGAGCACCAGGGCGTCGGCGCCGCCGGCGAGCTTCTTGGACATGATGCTGGCGGTGATGAGGGGGATGCTCTCCACGGTGGCGGTGATGTCCCGCAGGGCGTAGAGCTTCCGGTCCGCCGGCGCGATGTCGGCGGTCTGGGCGGAGTTGGCGAAGCGGGTCTCGGCGAGGCTGCGGAGGAACTCGGCCTCGGTGAGTTCGACCTTCAGGCCAGGGATGGAGGCGAACTTGTCCACGGTGCCGCCGGTGTGGCCCAGGCCACGACCACTGAACATGGGGCAGGGCACGCCGCAGGCTGCCACGATGGGGCCGAGGATGAGGGTGGTCTTGTCACCCACGCCGCCGGTGCTGTGCTTGTCCACCTTCAGGCCAGGCACGGAGGAGAGGTCCAGCCGCTTCCCGGAATCCCGCATGGCCAGGGTGAGCGCCAGGGTCTCCTCGGTGCTCATGCCCCGCCAGCAGATGGCCATGAGGAGGGACGCGCTCTGCTCATCGGGAATGGAGCCGTCGGCGGCGCCCTTCACCCAGAAGGCGATCTGGTCCGGCGTCAGGAACCCGCCGGTCTTCTTGGTGTAGATGAGGTCATACATCCGCATGGGAACTCCCGTCCCGCGGCCGGCTCAGATGCTCTGGAGGAGGCTGTCCATGGCCGTGGTGTCGCTCCTGCCCTTGAAGCGGGCCTTGTATTCCGACAGGTCCTTCCAGGCCTGGGCCCGGTCTCCGGCCACGCGATCCGCATCCAGCAAGCTGGCCCAGTAGGCCTCGGCCCAGGGCTGGCCGGGCTTGGCCTTGGCGCGCAGGGGCTCCAGCTGGGTCCGGGCCTCCTGGGCCTGGCCCAGGGCGATGGCCCGTTCCGCCAGCCGGATGCGGCCCCAGGGGCCGGTCTCGGGCGCCGGGGCGGGGGCCTTGCCATCCAGGGTAAGACGCCAGGTCTCCAGCAGGCCCTCCGTGATGGCCTTGCGCGAGGAGGGGGCGGAGGCGGCCAGAGCCTCCAGCTGGGGCAGGCGCTCGCGCATGCGCTTCTCGGCGTCCGCGGGCGTCACCGGGGTGATCCCGTCGCCATCCACGGCCTGCTGGAGGAGGGCCAGGGCCGCTTCGTGCTTCTCGACGGCCTGGGCGCGGTAGGCGCGCCAGCCGCCGAACGCCAGACCGCAAGCCACCACGACCCCGGCGCCGATGAGGATGGGCTTCAGGAGCCCTGCGTCCTCGGGCACGTCCCGCCCCAGCTTGGACTGGAAGTGCGCCAGACTCTGTGCCGGCTTCTGGACCTGGATCTCGCGGGGCTTGGTGGGGCGGGCCATGACATCCTCACTTGGAACCATTGAGGATGCACCAGTACAGGAACTTTCGGCACTTGAAAATGCGCGTCCCCCTGCTATCCTGGCTCTCCGCGCCTGGGTAGCTCAGTTGGTAGAGCAATGGACTGAAAATCCATGTGTCGGCGGTTCGATTCCGTCTCCAGGCACCAGAAACAAGGCCCCCGAAATGGGGGCCTTTGCTTCTGGGGAGACGGGATTGAAATCACAGCCATCCTGGGCCGCGTTCCGGAGGCTGGAGCACGCCAGAAACAAGGCCCCCGAAACGGGGGCCTTGTGTTGTGAAGAGGCTCGAAGCCGAAGGTCCGGGCTACTGGGCGACGGGCTTGTAGTCGTCGGCCAGGGTCACGGGAATGCGCTCGCGGATCTCCTTCTGGAGGGCCTCGGTGATCTCCTGGGTCCGCTGCTGGCGCCACAGGTTGGGGAGCTGGCTCTTCACCTGCTCGAAGGGGGGGGCGGCGGCGGTCTGGCCCTGGGCCTTCATGGCGGCCACGCGCTCGTTGTAGAGGGCCTGGAGCTGGGCGTCGGTGGGCTCGGCGCCCGCGAGCCGCTTCTGGATCATGGACTGGAAGTAGACCTGGGCCTGGGCCCGCTCAAGCTGCCGCTGGATCAGGGGGTCCTTCGGAAGGCCCTCGAGATTCGCGTAGGCCACGATGGCCTTCTGCATGGCCAGCTGGTCGGCCAGCTGGGCCCGGGCCTCGCGGGCGGCCGGGTCGTTCAGGAAGGACGTGGCCTTGGCCTCGTCGGGGGAGAGGGCCTTGACCAGGTCCTTGAAGTCCGTCTCGGTGATCTTCTCGTTGCCGGCGGTGGCAATGACGCGGCTCTTGTCCTGCGGGGCCTTCCTGCAGCCCAGACCCAGGACGAGTACGGCGGGAAGGGCGAGGCTGATGGTGATGGAACGATTGATCATGGATCCCCCGAAAGCAACGGAATGCTCCAGAATGACAGGTCCCGGAGGGACCCATGAGCCGAATCGAAGACTTGGCCGCCCTGGATCTGGAGGTCTACAGCGCCACCTGGTGTCCGGACTGCCGCCGCCTGGAGGCCTGGCTGGGGGAGCATGGGGTGGCCTACCGGAAGGTGGACATCGAGGCCGTCCCCGGGGCCGCAGAGAAGCTGGAGCGGGAGACCGGGAAGCGGGCCATCCCGTTTGTGCTGGTGAACGGGAAGCGCTGGGTCCGCGGCTACCACAAGGAACTTCCCCAGCGCCTGGACGGGGACCTGCTGTCGCAGGAACTGCTGGAGGCGGCGAGGTAACTCCGGATCCGATTCGCGGTCCGATGGCCCCGGGGGGCGGTTCGTGGCACCCTAGGAGGTTCTCCGGGAGTCCCACGTGGCCAGTATTTTTTCCAGCCAGTTCTGGTCCAACCTGTTCAATGCGGACCTCGCCATCGATCTCGGCACGGCGTCGACCCTGATCCATACCAAGCAGGCCGGCAGGATCGTCATCTACGAGCCGTCCATCGTGGCCATGAACACCGTGACCCACGAGGTGGAGGCGGTGGGCGACGAGGCCAAGCAGCTGCTGGGCCGGGCCCCCCAGGGCGTGAAGACGATCCGGCCGATGAAGGACGGCATGATCTTCGAGGTGGACGCGGCGGAGAAGATGCTGGCCCAGTTCATCATGAAGGCCCGCCCGAACCGCGGCGTCGCCCGGACGCGCATCGTGGTGAGCGTGCCTCCCCGGGCCCACCAGGTGGCCCGCCGGGCCGTACGGCAGTGCTGCTACGACGCCAAGGCCGGCGAGGTCTTCCTGGTGGACCAGACCATGGTGGCCGCCATCGGCGCCGGACTGGCCATCAACGAGAAGCGCGGCTGCATGATCGTGGACATTGGCGGCGGCACCACGGATGTGGCCGTGATCAGCTACAACGGCAAGGTGTTCTCGGATTCCATCCTCATCGCGGGCGACGAGATGGACGAGGCCATCATCAAGTACATCCGCGAGAAGTACAACGTGCTCATCTCCGAGGCTTCGGCCGAGGAGGTGAAGTGGGCGCTGGGATCGGCCTTCCCCTCCGAGTTCTCCCGGACCATGGAGGTGAGCGGGCGGGACCAGTTCGAGGGCCTGCCGAAGACCCTCACCCTGAACGACGCGGAGATCCGCGAGGCCCTGGCGGAGCCCATCAATGCGGTCATCGACCTCGTCCGCAAGGCCCTGAACGAGACGCCGCCCCAGCTGGCGGCAGATCTCATCGACCGCGGCATCTGCCTTACGGGGGGCGGCTCCCTGATCCAGGGCCTGGACGAGCGGCTGCGCAAGGAGACCCATCTGCCGGTGTTCCGGGCAGAGGATCCCCAGACGGCGGTGGTGCGTGGCACAGCGCTGCTGCTGGAGAACATCCCGCTCCTGCGCCGCATCCAGATCCTCGATTAGCCCCGGGGTGGGGCATGGCCGTCCGCGCGTCCAACTGGGGATGGAACCCTGCGGGGCGGCGGCGCTACGCGCTGATCCTCCTCTGGACGGGCCACGGCCTCTGGGCCTTCTTCGGCCAGCGCCCAGGGGAGCTCTGGGCCCGGGCCGCGGGACTCGTCGCCCGTCCCGCCCAGGGGGCGGCCTCCCGGTGGGAGGGCTGGCGGGAGAAGCGGCGCGAACAGGCGCGGACCTTCGCTGAGGTTCAGGCCGAGAACACCCGGCTGCAGGCCCGGGTGGCCGAGCTCGAACTCGGCGTGGCCCGGGAGGCGCCCCGGCTCGTGGAGGCCGATGAGGCCGAGCGCCTGCTGGGCCTGCGCCGCCAGATCCCCCTCCAGCTCGGGGCGGCGCGGGTCATCCACAGCACCCGTCCCGAGGCCTTCGGGGGCCTGATCCTCGATGCGGGCCGGGACCGGGGCCTCGTTCCAGACCAGGGCGTGCTGGTCCCCGAGGGGGTGGTGGGGCGGCTGTGGTCCGTGGGAGCCAGCCAATCCAAGATCCTCCCCGCCGACGCGCCCAACGCCTCGCTGGCCGTGATGCTGGCCCGCAGCCGGGCCACAGGAGTGCTGCAGGGCCTGAGCTCCGGGCGGGCCGCCATCCGCTACATCAGCAACCAGGAGGTGGTGCAGGTCGGTGAGGCCGTGCTCACCTCGGGACTGGACCGCGTGTTTCCGCGGGGTCTGCTGGTGGGCTACGTGAGCGAAGTGGTCAAGGGGGACCTGGAACTCCACGTGACCGTGCAGCTCTCGGCGCCGCTCGACCGGATCCGGCTCGTCCTCCTCCTCCCGTCCCAGCCGCCCCTGGAGGTGCAGGAGCCCTTCGTGGCGCCGGAACAGCATCCGGCCCGGAAGCGGGGGGCGCCATGAGCCGGCCCGTGGCCCAGACGCGCCGCCAGGATCTGCTCTGCGGATTGTCCCTGGTCATGGTCTTCCTCTGCGCGCCGTTTCCGCGCCTGCAGGCTGTCTTCCACGTGATGCTCGTCCTGGCCCTGGCGCCGAGGGTCGGGGCCCCACTCCGCACGGCCCTCTGGGCTGCGGCGGGGGGCTGGGCGCTGGAGGGGGCCTTGCGGCTCTACCCGCACCTGGGCGGAACCCCCTGGGCCGACATGACGATGGCCCTGCTGGTGGCCTGGATGGCCGGCCGGTGGCCCATCGAGAACCTGAAGGGCTGGCTGGCGAGGCTGGCGGCCCTGGCCCTCCTCCATACGGTGGTCGTGCACGGGGCCGTCCGCCTGGCGGCGGGACCGCACCCCTGGGGCAGCGGATGGGCCTGGGCCCTGCTGAGCCTTCCCCTCTGGGGGTGGGCCCTCTGGCGTCTGCTCTTTGCCGGTCCTTCTCCGCGAAGGCCCTGAGATGGATCCCCGCCAGCGCGTCCTGCTCCAACGCCGGTTGGGTGTCTTCCGCGCCCTGGCCTGGGGCCTGGTGCTCGTGCTGGGGTCGATCTACGCCTGGCTGCAGCTGGTGCGGCACGCGGAGTTCAAGCAGCTCGCGCTGCAGCAGGCGGTGAAGATACGGCCGGTGCCCGCTCCCCGGGGGCTGGTGCTGGACCGCAACGGCTACCGGCTGGTGGACAACCGCCGGGCCCTGCACCTGGTCATCCAGCGTGAGGACCTGCCGTCCAAGCCGGATGTGGTGGAGGCCCTGGCCCAGGCGCTCCAGATGGATCCCGCCGCCCTGGCGAGGAAGATCCAGCTCTATCGCGCCGCCGGCAAGGGACGGCCCCTGGTGCTCAAGGAGAACATGGACGAGGCCGACATTGCCGTGGCCGAGCGAGTCCGGTCGCGATTCCCCTTCCTCAGCATGGAGGTGGCGCCCCGTCGGGTCTACCTGGGCGACGAGCTGGCGGGACACGTCCTTGGCTACGTGGGGGAGGTGGACGACGACCTGATGAAGGCCAAGCCCGGCCTCTACCACCTGGGCGAGACCATCGGGAAGGACGGTTACGAGGCCAGCGGCAACGACCGGCTGAAGGGCGTCGACGGGCAGAAGCGCATCCTCGTGGACCAGCTGGGCCAGGAGGTGGCCAGCTTCGGGCAGGTGGACGCCGTCCCGGGCCACACGGTCTTCCTCACCCTCGACGCCGGCCTCCAGAAGGTGCTTCAGGACGCCTACGGGACCGAGGCGGGGGCGGCCGTGGTGCTCGATCTGCGCGACGGAGGGATCCTGGCGATGTACTCCAGTCCATCGTACGATCCGAACCTCTTCCTGAACCGTCTCAGCCAGGACATGGTAGACCGCTACCTGAACAATCCCTCGCGGCCCATGATCAACCGGGCCATCCAGGGCATCTACGCCCCGGGCTCCACCTTCAAGCTCCTGATCGCCCTGGCGGGCCTGGAGAAGGGCGTGATCACGCCGCAGACCGTGATCTACTGCTCGGGGAAGAAGAACTTCTACGGCCGCGACTTCCGTTGTGACAAGCCCACGGGCCACGGTGCGCTGAATCTCGTGCAGGCCATTGCCCAGAGCTGCGACGTCTACTTCTACGAGGTGGCCTCGCGCCTCGACATCGACGACATCTACGCCACGGCCCAGAAGTACGGCCTCACCGACCTCACCGGCATCGACCTCCCCCGCGAGAAGCGCGCCCGCATCCCAAGCCGGGAATGGAAGCGCAAGGCGGTGCCACGGGACCCCAAGTGGTACGCGGGGGAGACCATCAGCGTGGGCATCGGCCAGGGTGCCGTGGGCGTGACGCCCATCGCCCTGGCCCGGTTCTACGCCCTGCTGGCCACCAGGGGCCGGCTGTTGACGCCCCACCTCTTCATGGGCACGCGGAATGACCAGACCAATGCGCTGGAACCCGCGACGCCAACATCCTTCAAGGACACGCCGCTCGATCCGAAGCTCTGGGCGGTGCTGGACGAGGGACTCTATGAGGTGGTTCAGAACGGAACGGCGTCCGTCAACCCCTTCGTGCGCGAGATCGCCAAGGGGATTCCGTTCTCGGGCAAGACCGGCACAGCCCAGGTGGCCACCTTCGTGGACAAGGCCCATTACGCGCGCCAGTCCAAGGTGCTCAAGGACCATGCCCTCTTCGCGGGTTACGCGCCTCGCGAGCATCCCCAGATCGCCTTCGCCGTGGTGGTGGAGAACGCGGGTTTCGGCTCCACCGCTGCCGCTCCTATCGCCGCCAAGCTCGTGCAGTACTGGTTCGTGGACCGGCTGAAGGCCCCCCTTCCGCCACCGCGAGGACGGCTGGTGGACCCCTTCAGCCCCGAGCCCCAGGAGGCGCAATGAGAGAGCGGCTCCGCGCCCTGGATCCACGCCTGCTCTGGGTGCTGCTGGCCCTCATGGCGCTGGGCACGTTGACCCTCTACTCCGCCGGGCGGAACACGCCCCAGGCGGGGATCTGGCTCAAGCAGAGCTTCTGGAACCTCCTCGGTTTCTCGCTCATGGTCCTGCTCGCGGCCGTGGATCCCCGGCGGGTGTTCCGGCTCAGTTTCCCGGCCTACCTGCTGGGTCTGGTGGCACTGGCGGCCGTCCTGGTGGTGGGCAAGAAGATCGGGGGATCCACCCGCTGGTTCGTCATCGCGGGGCAGACCTTCCAGCCTTCCGAACTGATGAAGTGGGTCACCCTGCTCTACGTGTCCTACCGCCTGGGCACCCGGGCGCCGGAATCCGTGGGGCGTTGGGAATTGCTGGGCAGCGCGGGTCTGGTGGCCTTCCCCATGCTGCTCGTCCAGCGGCAGCCGGACCTGGGCATGGCCCTCAGCTTCCTGCCCATCCTCCTGCTCATCCCGCTCATGAAGGGGCTGCGCGTCCGCTGGATCCTCCTGCTGGCCGTCGTGGTGGGGGTCGGGGGCGTGGGGGCCTGGAAGTTCGCCCTGAAGCCCTACCAGAAGCAGCGGGTGATGATCTTCCTGGATCCCTCCAGCGATCTCCAGGGCAAGGGCTACCAGGTGAACCAGAGCCGCATCGCCATCGGCTCCGGCGGCCTTTTCGGGAAGGGCTTCACCAGCGGCTCCCAGACCCAGCTCAACTTCCTGCCCGTGAAGACCACGGACTTCGCCTTCAGCGTGTGGGCTGAGGAGCGGGGTTTCATGGGCGTCCTCTTCGTCCTGGGGCTCTTCGGCCTGCTGCTCACCCGCCTGCTCGATGCGGCGGCGCAGGCCCGCACGGCGGCGGAGGCCTATTTCTGCGCCGGCGCCGCCGCCATCTTCGGCCTGCACCTGCTGGTGAACGTGGGCATGGTGGCCGGGGCCCTGCCCAACAAGGGCATGGTGCTGCCCTTCTTCAGCGCCGGCGGCAGCAGCACCCTCAGCTTCTTCCTGGCCCTGGGCCTGGTGATGGGCGTGCTGCATCGTTCTAAGGTGAAGTGATGGATCTCCGGGACCGGATGCGCGAACTGGCCGACCAGGTGCGAATGCACCGATACCGCTACTACGTGTTGGACCAGCCCATCCTCTCGGACGCCCAGTACGACGCCCTGGAGCGGGAGCTGCGGGACCTGGAGGCCGTCCATCCGGAGCTGGCCGATCCCAACAGCCCGACGTTGCGCGTGGGGGCCCCGCCCGTGGAGGCCTTCGAGAAGCGCCGCCACGCCCGCCCCATGCTCAGCCTCGACAACGCCTATTCCGAGGAGGAGCTGCGGGCCTGGGAGGCGAAGTGGCGCAAGTTGGCCCCCGATGCCAAGTCCTGGTATGCCGCCGAGCTGAAGGTGGACGGCCTCTCGCTGTCGCTCCGCTATGAGAACCGGAAGCTGGTGGAGGCCGTGACGCGGGGTGACGGCGAGACGGGGGAGCTGGTCACGAACAATGCTGAGGTCATTGGGGACATTCCCCTGGTGTTGCCGGAAGAGGCCCCCGACAGCCTCACGGTCCGCGGAGAAGTCTTCATGCCTCGGAAGAGCTGGGAGGACTTGAACGAGTATCGAGACGCAGAAGGTTTGCCTCGGTTTGCGAACCCTCGCAATGCCGCCAGTGGAACCTTGAAGCTGCTCGACAGCCGGGAAGTGGCCGCCCGCAAGCTGTTCTTCATGCCGTGGCAGGTGATCTGGAGTGGCGGCTGGCAGGACCCCCCAGAAACGGGTCAGGCCGCGGCCATGGCGCAGATTGAGGGTTGGGGGTTCGCTCGGATGCCGGCCCGGGCGCTTGGGACGATGGAAGAAATGCTCCAGTTCATCGAGAGCCAGGAGAAGGAACGGTTGGCCCTTCGCTTCGATACCGACGGCGTGGTGATCAAGGTGGTCGACTTCGCGCTTCAGAGACGCCTCGGGGAGACGGACCGCGTGCCCCGCTGGGCCATCGCCTTCAAGTACCCGGCCCTCCAGGCTACGACGACCGTGCTCGGCATCACATGGCAGGTGGGCCGCACGGGGAAGCTCACGCCCGTGGCGGAACTGGAGGCGGTGGAGGTGGCGGGGTCCACCGTGCGCCGCGCCACCCTGCACAACGCCGACGAGCTGGCCCGGCTGGGCCTGCGGGTGGGCCATCGCGTGTTCATCGAGAAGGGCGGGGAGGTGATCCCCAAGGTGGTGGCCTTGGTGCCCGGCGAAGAGGCCCGCGACCTGCCCGCGCCGGAGATCCCCGCGACCTGTCCCGAATGCGGCGGCGAGGTGGGCAAGGCGGACGAGGGGGAGGTGGCCATCCGCTGCCTCAACCCCGAGTGTCCGGCCAAGCTCACGGCCCGCATCCTCCATTTCGGCGGCCGCCCGGCCCTGGACATCGAGGGACTTGGGGACGCGCTGGTGGAGCAGCTCGTGGCCTCGGGCCGTTTCGCCCAGCCCTGGGACCTCTTCACGCTGCTGCAGGAGCCCCTGCTGGGCCTGGCCTACCTCGCGGGACTGGAACGCATGGCCGAGAAGTCCGCCCAGAACCTGATGGGGGCCCTGGACGGGGCCCGGCGGAAGCCGCTGGCTCGCTGGGTCCACGCCCTGGGCATCCCCATGGTGGGGGCCCGCACGGCGGAGCTGTTGGCAGAGGCCTTCCCCACCCTGGAGGCTCTGTGGGGGGTGGAGGAAGCTCGGCTCCAAGCCGTGGAAGAAGTGGGGCCGAAGGTGGCTTCCGCCCTTCGCGCCTTCGTCGGCCTGCATCCCGACCTGCCGGAGCGGCTCGCGGCCCTCGGCGTCTCCCCGACCCCGCCCGCGCCGCGGGAGCGCGGCGGCCTGCCCCTTTCCGGCGAGGTTGCGGTCGTCACGGGGACCCTGCCCTCCCTGTCCCGGGAGGAGGCCGAGAGCCTGTTGAAGGGGCTGGGCGCCAAGGTCACGGGCAGCGTGTCCGCCAAGACCACGGTGCTGGTGGCGGGGGAGAAGGCGGGATCCAAGCTGGCGAAGGCCGAGGCCCTGGGCATCCCCGTTCGGGACGAGGCCTGGCTTCGCGGCTTCGGGGGATGAGGGTCGAGACAGGGCGGAAATTCCCTGGACGCCTCCCAGGGGGTGGATGATGATCAAGCCACCATGCCCCCTGGCTTCTTTTCCGAGACCCGCCCGTGCTGACGCGCCTTGGCAAGTTCGAGATCGTTCGGCTCCTGGCCCAGGGCAGCATGGGCGAGGTCTACCTGGGCCGCGATCCCATCATCGGGCGCGAGGTGGCCATCAAGGTCATCCAGGCCTCCGCCAGCATGGGGCCAGAAGCCCGGGAGCGCTTCGCCACGGAGGCCCGGGCGGCGGGTGTCCTGAACCATCCGAACATCGTCACCATCCATGAGATGGGCGAGGAGCAGGGCGTCCTCTATCTGGCCATGGAACTGGTCAAGGGCGAGGACCTGGGCACCCTCATGCACGCGGGCACGCTCTCGCCCCGGGACACGCTCGAAGTGCTGGCCCAGGTCTGCGACGGCCTGGCGGTGGCGCACCGCCACCAGGTGCTCCACCGGGACATCAAGCCCTCCAACATCCGCGTGGTGTGGGACGGCCAGCACCTGCAGGCCAAGATCCTCGATTTCGGCGTGGCGAAGGTCATCAACTCCGACACCACCGACGAGGGCACGGTCTTCGGCACCGTGAACTACATGGCGCCGGAGTACCTGCAGAGCGGGCGGCCCGACGCGCGGAGCGACCTCTTCGCCGTGGGCGTGATCCTCTACGAGGCCCTGGCGGGCTTTCCGCCCTTCGACGGCCCCAGTCCCGGTTCGGTCATCTACCGCCTGCTCCACGAGAAGCCTTTGCCTCTTCCGCCCATGGGGCTGACCGGCATCAGCCGGGACATCCAGGGCATCCTCCACCATGCCCTGGCCAAGGATCCGGCCAACCGCTTCCAGACCGCGGAGGAATTGGCCGCTGTGCTGCGCTCGGCCTGCGATCCGGGCTGGCGCTGGGACCGGGAGCGACCCACGGTATCCCTCAACCTCAAGCGGTCGTCCCTCCGGGCCTCTGGTCCGCCGATGTTGGCCCCACCGACCCCGCCCCAGGGGATGCCCACCCAGAGACCGGCCCCGATCTCCAGACCTCCCGTTCCTGTGGCCAAGCCCGCTTCCGGTCCCAGGGCCGCCGTCCCCGAGCGTGGCACGGGCCCCAGCCTCTCCATCGCCGCCGCGGCCCAGCAGTCCGCGGCCGAGGTGCGGAAGGACGTGCTGGAGACCACCCGCCATCAGCTGCTCCACGCGCTGGAGCTGGATCCCGCCAATGCCAAGGCCCACGCCATGCTGCTGGTGACCCTCTACCGGCTTGGGCGCGGGGACGCGGTGATGCAGGCCCTGCGGGGGGCGCGCCAGCTCGGGGTGGCAGCCGGGGACCTCCGCGCCGTGCCCCGGTGCCTCCAGATCATCGAGGAGGAGATGCGGGCCTGTCGGCTGCCCTTCGACCAGCACGCCGAATTCATGGAATACCTGGGGGGCTGATCAGAGGCCGTCCGGGCTCTGAACCTCCAGGAGCCGCCACTCGCCTCCGGTCTCCCGCCACCGGAGCAGGAGGGTCCGGCGGGAGGCGTCCTCCGGCAGCAGGCCGCCGCCCTTGCCTGTGAGCACGAGGTCCACCTCCTGGGTGGCCTCGGGGCCGTCCACCCGGACCTCGTTGCGGAGCACGGTGACGCCCACCTTCTGGCGTTGGAGGGTGCCCACGAGGAAGAGCCGGGCCGTGGCGCGATCCATGCCCTCAGGGCCCCGGAAGGCCGGGTCCAGGGGCTCCGCGGCCTTGGCGGCATCCCCGGCCTCCACGGCCGCCCGGCAGCCCTCGAAGGCGGCCCGCACGCGGTCCTCGGGCCGCTTCCGGCCGCAGGCGGCGAGGGCCAGGAGGGCGAGTGCCACCAGCCCTGGAAGCCGGAGGTGTCTCAATGGATATCGAAGGCTTCTCATCGTCGGGCGCCCCCTTCATGCTGGAGGATCACGGAAGGACCGTCCCCATGATGACCCCGCCCGAAGGCCGTTTCGATACCCGCTGCATCCATGCCGGCCAGTCCCCGGATCCCACCACCGGCGCCATCATGACGCCCGTGTTCTTCACCAGCACCTACGTGCAGGAGGGGCTGGGGCAGAACAAGGGCTTCGACTACGCCCGGGTGCGCAATCCCACCCGCGACGCACTGGAGGCCAATCTGGCCGCCCTGGAAGACGGGGCCCACGGCATGGCCTTCGGATCGGGCATGGCAGCCGTGCAGGCCATCTTTGAACAGCTCTCCTCGGGCGATCATGTCGTGCTGGGCGACAACGTCTACGGCGGCACCTTCCGGCTGCTGGACAAGGTGATGACCCGCTTCGGCCTCACCTACACCCAGGTGGACACGGCCGATCTGGCGGCGCTCAAGGCGGCGCTGCGTCCGAACACGAAGCTGGTGATGCTGGAGACGCCCACGAACCCCATGCTGGGCCTCACCGATATCCCGGGCGTGCGCCGGGTGCTGACGGAGGCCGGCTGCGGGGCGGTTCTGGCCGTGGACAACACCTTCGCCACGCCCTACAACCAGCGCCCCCTGGAACTGGGCGCCGACCTGGTCTTCCACTCCACGACGAAGTACCTCAACGGCCACAGCGACTCCCTGGGGGGCATCGCCATCACCAACCGCGAGGACCTGGCCGAGGGCCTGCGCTTCCACCAGAAGGCCGCGGGCGGCATCCTCTCGCCCATGGAGTCCTGGCTCATCCTGCGGGGCACCAAGACCCTGCACCTCCGCATGGAGCGCCACAACGCCAGCGCCCTGGCCGTGGCCCGTTGGCTGGAGGGCCGCAAGGACCTGAAGGCCGTCTTCTACCCCGGCCTGGAATCCCACCCCCAGCACGCCCTGGCCAAGGCGCAGATGAAGGGCTTTTCCGGCATCGTCAGCTTCGATACCGGGGACGACGAACGCACCCGCCGCATGGCCTCCGCCTTCAAGGTGTTCTCCCTGGCGGAGAGCCTGGGCGGCGTGGAGAGCCTGGTCTGCCATCCGGCCAGCATGACCCACGGCAGCGTGCCCGAGACCGACCGCCGCCGCCTCGGCATCAGCGACGGCCTCCTCCGCCTCTCCGTGGGCGTCGAGGATGTGCAGGACCTGATCGAGGATCTGGAGCGGGCGCTGAAGGCCTGATCAGGGTGAAGGCCCGGTCTTTTTTCGGCGCCGCCCCCCTTCCCGTGGATGCGAGGATGGGGCACGGGAACCCTGAGACCGAGGCCCGCCATGGCCCACCAAACACTGAAGGAAAGCCACCGGAGGCTCGCCGAGCGGCTGAACCGGTTCCCCCAGGGGGCGCCGCCCACGGAGCTTCTCTTCCGGATCCTCCGGGTCCTGTTCACGGAGGAGGAGGCCGGGCTGGTGGCCCTGCTGCCCATCCGGCCCTTCACGGCCGCCCACGCCGCCCGGGTCTGGAAGCGGCCCGAGGGGGCCTGCCTCGCCGTCCTGGATCGCCTGGCGGATCGCGGGATGATGCTGGATCTCGAACGGCCCGACGGGACGCGCCTCTTTGTCCTGCCGCCGCCCATGGCGGGCTTCTTCGAGTTCTCCATGATGCGGGTCGGCAATGGCTACGACCAGAAGCTGCTGGCCGAGCTGTTCCACCAGTATCTGAACGTGGAGGAGGAATTCGTCCGCGCCCTCTTCGCGGGCGGGGAGACTCAGCTGGGGCGGGTCTTCGTGAACGAGGGGGCCCTTCCCGGCAACGCGATCCAGGTGCTGGACTACGAGCGGGCCTCGGAGGTGATCCGCACGGCCTCCCACCTCGCCGTCGGAGCCTGCTACTGCCGCCACAAGATGGCCCACCTCGGCAAGGCCTGCGATGCCCCGATGGACATCTGCATGACCTTCAATGGCACGGCCGGATCCCTGATCCGCCACGGCATCGCCCGCCGGGTGGAGGTCCAGGAGGGGCTCGATCTGCTGGCCAGGGCCGTGGAGGGCAACCTGGTGCAGTTCGGCGAGAACGTGCGCGACCAGGTGGGCTTCATCTGCAACTGCTGCGGCTGCTGCTGCGAGGCCATGCTGGCGGCCAAGCGGTTCGCGGTGCTGAATCCCATCGCCACGACGAACTTCCTGCCGGAGGTGGAGAACGGGGACTGCAATGGTTGCGGCAAGTGCGTGGAGGCGTGCCCGGTGGAGGCCATGGGTCTGGTCTCGGCCGGAGACTCCCACCAGCCCAAGCGGAAGCGGGCGCGGCTGGACGCCTCCATCTGCCTCGGCTGTGGCGTGTGCGTGCGGGTCTGCTCCCGCCGGGCCCTCCGCCTCCGGTCGCGGGTCCAACGCGTCATCACGCCCCTCAACACGGCCCACCGCGTGGTGCTGATGGCCATCGAACGGGGGGGCCTGCAGAACCTCGTGTTCGATCAGCAGGCCCACGTCCACCACAGGGCCATGGCGACCATCCTGGGCGTGGTCCTCAAATTGCCGCCGCTCAAGCAGGCGATGGCCAGCCGGCAGATGAAGTCGCGCTACCTCGAATGGCTGCTGGCCCGGAAGGACCCCGCGCACCGTGCCTGAGGGGGCTCTTAACATCATTTAACGGGACCAGCCCCTTGCGGGGATGGTGGGAACCCCGGATGCTTCAGGGCTGATTCCTCCCACTCCAATTCGAGGTGCCCATGCGTCTTCGCGCGCTCCTGGCCTGTCTCTGCCTGTCCGTCGGCCTCTGGGCGGGGGTGCCTGGCAACCTGCGCTACGGGGCGATTCCGGCGGGATCGGGGACCCATCCCGTCCTGCTCTTTGTCCATGGGTGGAACAGCGATGCCTCCACCTGGAGCGGCAGCAACGACATGGAGGCCAAGGCCACGGCCGCCGGCTACCGGACGGCCTTCCTGGATGTCTACCCCGACCGCAGCATGTGGGACAACGGCCTCCTGGTGTCGGCCGCCGTGGATCAGGTGAAGGCGCGGTTCGCCGGGGCCGGAGTGGTGCTCGTGTGCCACAGCAAGGGCGGGGTGGATGCGCAGACGGCCCTGGTCTATGACGGGGCCGCGTCCAAGGTGGAGCGCCTCATCACCCTGGGGACGCCCCACCGCGGCACGCCCCTGGCCGATCTGGCCTGGAGCACCTGGGCGGGCTGGCTGGCGGACCTGCTCGGCTCGCGCAACGATGGGAACCGCGTGCTGCAGACGGGCTACATGGCCGCCTTCCGGACCCAGACGGACGCCCGGCCTGAAGCGCGCGCCGTGCCCACCTACACGGCCGGTGGAACCAAGGCGGGGCCCTGGTTCAGCTCGTACTGGTTCGGCGGTGTCGCCATCGGCCGCACCAGCGATGGGGTGGTGCCCCTGGATTCCACGGACCTGCCCTACCAGCGGGCCCGCCTCTTCACCCGCAGCTGGAACCACGGCGAGGTGAAGCAGGGCAGCAACGCCTGGCCCTACCTCCAGGCGAGCCTCGCACAGCCGGCCCTGGGGCTGGCGGCCAACCAGCCCCTCATGGCCATCCCTGCGACGGGGCCCGGACTGGCCCTGGACCGCCTTTACCGTGGTGGCGCCACCCGCTCCGGCATGGCGGAAGCCACCTTCCCCGTCGAGGCCGGACAGCCCCTGCTCCAGGTTCTGCCGGAGACCTCGAAGGCACCGCGCCGGGCGCTCCTGATCTCCCCCTCGGGCCGGACCCACGCCTTCCACGGGACCCTTGCCGCCGCCCGCGGCCGGATGCGGGGCGAGGACCCTGCCGGCGGCGAGGGCCCGGAGGGTGAAGCTTTTCCCGGCGCCACGAGGCGCACCGTCTCCGTGGCGGTTCCCGAGGCGGGTCTGTGGCGCGTGCAGCTCAGCGCCCAGGGCGAGGACGCCTACTTCCTCACCGTGGCCTTCCCGGAGGACCGGAGCACGCCACTCGGTTTGGCGGAGGCCCACGGCTTCGCCCGGGGCCACGCCATGCCCATGGCCGCCAGGGCGGCGGGCCTCGAGGTGGAGGTCCATTCGGTCCGCACCTCTCCGCCGGCCATGCCCTTGAAATCCGGAGGGCGGATGCCCGAGCCTTCCGTGCTGAACCACACCCTGGTCCTGACCTGGCCCGGCGGCCGGGAACGGGATGTGATCTTCAGCGAGGCGGAGTGAATCCGCCCAGGCCGTGGGCCTGGTAGAGCTCGGGATAGCTGCGGGGCTCGGCGCGGTCCGGGGCCAGGCCGAGGCCCTCCATGGCGCTGCGGATGGCCTGGGGATCGCCCTCCAGTTCCAGGTAGCAGCCGAAGGGGGTCTCGTCCACGCAGGCCACCAGCTCGACGCGCGACCACACGGCACGCACCTTCTCGAGGACCATCACGGGCTCGAAACCCAGGGCCCGCAGGATGCCCTCCAGCGCAGCACCGTCTTCCACGCCCGTCTCGAGCTCGGGTCGGATCTTCAGCAGCGCGTCGGGGACCTTGGGCCCCTTCCAGGTGAGCCGGATCTCTCCCGCGTAGCGGCGAAGGCGGAGGGCCGAGCCTCCGGCTCGCAGCTCGCCCTGCCGGTCCCAGAGGACGCTGCGTTCGGGCTGGGCGGGCGTCGTGAGCCTGAAGCCCAGGGCCTCGAGCAGCGGGCCGTAGGGCGCCGTGGCGGGGATCCGCAGTTTCAGTTCGGTCTCGAGGGGGGATTTGTGCTTCATCGCCGGCCGGTCTCCGCGCGGGGATGAGGCATCATGGTTCGGACGCCCCGGGCCTCCCGTGATCCCCCAACGGTACATCATCGCCACCCTGTTCATCGCCGCCATGCTGCTGCTGTTCGCGGTGGTGCAGGCGCCGCGCCCGGTCAGCTCCGGCGGCGTGACGGCCGCCGACGCGCCGGTGGTGATGAGCCTGGGGGCCTACGATCCGGTGACGGACTTCCAGCTGGAAGAAGGCTGGGCCCCGCGCTTCCAGGGCACCGTGGACCCCGACCAGTCCGACCCCTGGCCCTACGCCGGAGGCTTCGGCGCCCCCTGGGAGCCCGCCTCGCCCTATCTGGCGGACCAGGGCCTGGCCCTGAACGGCCCGCGTGGCCTCAGCGAAGTGGTGCTCTGGCGGGGCCTCGAATGGCGGCATTACCGCTTCGACGCGCCCCTCTGCTCGGCGCGTCTGGATCCCCTGAAGGGCACGCGCCTGCTGGTGACGCTCCAGATGGGCCCCTCCCGGTTCGAGACGCGGCTCCTGGAAGTGCCCGAAGGACGGGTGCTCTGGTCCGCCCAGTCGGGCCCCTGGAGCCGCTTCAGCTGGGACGGGCGCGCCGCGATGTTCGGGTTCTTCGAACCCGCCGAGGCCAGGACGGAGACCCGGCTCCTGCTCACGGTCCTGCCCCTGGACGGCGATCCCGGCGAGGCCACTCTGGCCCCCTGGGACGAGCCGGGCCTGCCGCCGCCACCGCGCGGCTGGCCGGTGAAGCCGGAGGCCTTGTCGGACGATGGCCGGGATCTTCCGGGGGCGCGGGTCGTGCTGCCCTGGCATCCGGGCGACGGGCTCTGGCTCCCCCGCGGCGACCGGCTCTGGTACGGGGGTCTCCAGGGCTGGTCCGCCTGGAACCTGGAGAAGGGGCGCTGGCGCCGGTCCGCCGCGGGCCCGGGCCTGCTGGCGGCCCATCCCCCCCTGGCCATGACCCTCACCGAACCGATGACGCCGGAGGGCATGGATCGGAGGACCACGTCACCTGGAAGCCTGGACTGGGTGCCGGTGCCGGTCGGCGCGCCCGCGTGGCCCGCCTACGATGCGGCCTGGACCTGGGCCCCGGGCGGTGCGCTGGATGCCTGGGACCGGCGCTGGGGGGATCCCGGTGAGACGCCGGAGCGCCAGCGGCAGGCGGTGACGGACTACTTCCGCTCCGAGTGGCGCGCGGCCCTGGAACTGCGGGCCTCGGTGAAGGGATGGCTCCCCTTCGGTCCGGAGGTGGCCCTGCGCGAACCTCAGGGCGTGGCCTGGGTCTGGGTGGGGACCCGCATCGTCCAGGTGCGTCTCGTGGAGGTGGAGCGGATCCGCATGCTGAGGAAGCTGCTGAAGCCCTAGGACCGGTGCTGAAAACGGACCCTGATCCTTTCGGTTGCGACCGAAGTCCTGATTTCTGGTAGCGTTGTGCCCAGCCTCCTTTTTCCTTCCGGCTTCCCGAGGTATCCGATGCCACGCCTCCTCCTCGTGGACGACAATCCCAGCATCCATCGGATTGCCGAGTCCCTTCTCGCCCCCACGGATGTGGAGCTGGTGTGCGTGGATTCCGCGGCGGAGGCCCTGGACCGGATCGGGCGTGGCGAGCGCTTCGACGTGGCTCTGGTGGATACGGCCATGCCCGGGATGGACGGCTGGACCCTGCTCTCCCGCCTGCGGGCCATGGAGGAGACGGCCACCATGCCCATCGCCCTGATGGCGGGTGTCCTCGATCCCGTGGACCCGGCCAAGCTGGCCAAGGCGCCGGTCCAGGGGTTCCTGAAGAAGCCCATCGAACTGCGGGAACTGGGCGACCGCGTGAGGGCCCTGCTGGCCACGCCCGTGACGCCGCCCTCCCCTTTCAGCACCGTGCCCGCCACCCCCGCGCGCGACCTGATCCAGCGGGCCGAGGCCGCTCTCCCGGAGTATCGTCCGGAATCCATCGCCCCGTCCCCGGAACCGGTCCCGGAGCCGGTCCCCGAGCCGGTCGCCCAGGTCGAGCCCGAGCCCGAGGATGATCTCCTGGTGCTGACGGCCGAGGACCTCTGGCCCGAGGAAGCCGCTTCCGAACCCCCCCCAGCCATCGAGCCGCTTCCGGAGGTCCATCTGGAACTGGAGGAGCTCGATCTTGAAAGCCTCCAGGACCTCGCGGTGGAAGGCCCGTCTTCGCCGGTGCAGCCCCTCCCCGAGGACATCGCCCTGGACTCCGCCTTCGCCGACGATGCCCTCGTGACCCTGTCGGGACTGGAGGAGCTGGATCTGGGCCCCATGGCTGAACCCGAGCCTGCAGTCGAGCACGCCCCCGCCGACAGGATGCCTGCGCCTCCCCTGCCGGAACTGGAACCCGCCGAACTGGCCATCGCCCCCCTGGGGGACCTGCCGCCCGGATTCCCTCCCCTGGCGACCGAACACCCGGCTCCCGGGGACCGGGTCACGGCCTCCGGGCCCGAAGTCTCGTCCCTCCTGGCCGGGGTGTTATCCAGCCTGGATCTGCCGGCGGAGCCCCACCCAGTCCCGGACCTGGAGGCTGCCGCAGGCGGGCAGCACCCTGCCGTTTCCGGGCAGGCCGTGTCCTTCGCCGCCCCCACCGTAGCTCCCGTGGTTCCGGAGCCGTTGGCCCCGGCCGCTTCTGTGGGCCTGCCCGTGCCGTCTGGGGACGGCCAGGCCCAGGCCGTCGTTCAGGCGATCCTGGCCGATCCCGTATTGGTGGATGCCTTGCTGAAGGCCATCGTGGCCCGCATGGGCGACCAGGCCATCCGCGAGATCGCCTGGGAAGTGATGCCCGATCTGGCGGGAAGATTGCATCAGTGAGCGCATGATGCGCCCCTCCGCCCCCCGATCCAGGCTCCGCCCATGATCACCGGCTACAACACCGATGTCCGCCACGGGAACCGGATCTTCCATGTCCAGACCGAGGACAAGGGGCTGGCGAATCCCAAGATCGAGACCCTGATCTACGTGGGGGGCGAGATCCTGGACAGCTACCGCTCGTCGTACGAGGATCTCCTGGCCGCACCGCCCCTCTCCGAGGGCGTGATCCAGACCCGGATGGATGAACAGCATCGGGCCGTCATCCGGGACATCAAGAATGGGAAGTACGACCTCACGCCCCCGGACATGCTGGAGCAGCAGGCCTTCAACGAGCGGCCCCTCGACCACGCCATCCTGGAGTTTCTCCAGCAGGAGGGCGACGTGGACACCCTGGAGCTGGTGCTGGACCAGCCTCTGAAGCCCGTCTTCGGGAATCCCTTCCGGCTGCGGATCAAGGCGCGGCTCTGCCACAGCCAGAGCCCCGTGAACGGAGCCGAGATCTCCGTGAAGCTGGTGTCCAGCCTGAAGAAGGCCACGAGCCTGCTGTCTGGGAAGACGGACGGGGAGGGGCTGTTCGCCGGCGATGTCCAGCTGCCGCCAAGCCAGCCGGGGCAGTGCGCCGTGGTGGTGAGCTGCACCAGCGACCAGGGCTTCGACGAGGTGAAGGCCGCCGTGGTTGCCTAGGTGTGACCAAGTAAATATCTAGACTATTTTGCTGCGGAGGGCCTACCCTTTCCCCTGGGAGCACAGGGGGGGGGGCATGGCCAAGGCCGAATCCGGGCTGTTGAGCATTGGGGACATCTGTTCGGAAACCGGGCTTTCCGCGGACGTGATCCGGGTCTGGGAACGCCGCTACGGCTTTCCGGAGCCCGTGCGCCTGCCCTCCGGCCACCGCCGCTACCGGCGGGAGGATCTGCACCGGCTCCGGCTCATGGCCGAGGCCGTGGCCCAGGGGCACCGCCCCTCCATGGTCACCCGGGCCTCCGAGGCCGAGCTGAAGGGGCTCCTGGTCCGGGGGGGGGATGCGCTGGTGGACCCGGTCTTCCAGTCCGTGGCCGCCATGGATACCGCGGCCATCCGGGAGCGACTGGCCGCGGCTCTCGATCGCATGGGCTGGAAGCCCTTCCTCCAGGAGGTGGTCTCGCCGCTCCTCGACCAGGTGGGCATGGCCTGGGCCGAGGGCAGCATCGGCGTCCACCATGAGCACCTGCTGACGGAGGTTCTGGAGGATCTCCTCCGGAGGCGCCGGCTGGAATTCCACGCGGCGCCGGGTTGCGGGGCGGTCCTCCTGGCCACCCTTCCCGGGGAGCGGCACCGCCTGGGCCTGCTCATGGCTGCCCTGGCCTACGCCGCCAGCGGCCTCCGGACCGAGCTCCTGGGTGTGGACCTCCCCGTGGCCAGCATCGCCCATGCCGCCCGGACCCTGAGGACGGACCGCGTGGCCGTGAGCCTCTCCATCCAGAGTTCTGGTGAGACCACGCGCCGCCTGCTCATGGACCTGAAGGAGCGCCTCCCGCAGGGTTGCCGACTCATCATCGGCGGGCAGGGCTCGGCCCGCACGCGGAAGGTAGAGGGCGTGGAGCGCATGGCGGGCCTGGACGTGATCTGAGCCTATTCCCACTGCTTCCGGATGCGGTGGAACAGGAGCCGGAGTTCCAGCAGGAGGGGCCGGGCCGCGAGGAAGCAGAGGAAGACGGCCAGGGGCAGGGTGGCCTTGTAGCCGATGTGCTTGAAGGCCAGGGCCCCCGTGACCCCGCCGACGATGAAGGAGATCAGGAGCAGCAGGAGGAGGATCAGCTTCTGGCGGTTGGCCACGATGCGCTCGCGGCCGGGGCGCTGGTGGCGGTTCACGTAGGCCAGGCGGCTCAGCTCGATGCCGATGTCGGTCACGGTGCCCGTCATGTGGGTGGTCCGCACCGCCGCGCCGGAAATGATCGAGGTCACCGCGTTGTGCATGCCCATGATGAAGCACAGCAGCATCACGGTGGTGGGCAGGGTGAAGCGGATCTCCGTCTCCAGCCTCGCTCCCATCAGTCCGAAGACCAGGAGGAAGCCTGACTCCAGCACTAAGGTCAGCGCGTAGCGGCTGCGCATGCGGCGCCGCTGCCCCAGGCTGATGAGGGTGGTGCAGAGGAAGGCGCCAGCCATGAAGCTCAGCATCATGGCCAGGGCGGCGAGCGCCGTCTCCATGTCGCCGAGGGCCATCATGTCCGCCATGGTGGAGGCCACGCCGGTCATGTGCGAGGTGTAGTGGCCGACGGCCAGGAAGCCGCCCGCGTTGACGGCGCCGGCCACGAAGGCCATGGCCCAGGCAAGCTGGCGGTTCAGGGCCTCCGAGCGGAGGGCCCCCTCGCGCACCAGCAGCTTCTCCTGGAAGGGCAGGGTGGCCAGGGTGGCCTCCACCGCCGCCTGGAGCTGGACACCCTCCAGCCTCCCCTTGAGCAGGCGGCCCAGGTAGCGGGAGGTGATCACTCGGAGATAGCGGGGGATGCGGCGCATGGATTCGGCTGGCCCTCTCCAGTGAACCATGGGAACGGAGGCTCTGGCTGCAATGAAAGAGGTTATTGATTTCGTTGAGATAAAGACTCATTTGTTGTCATGCGCAACAAAAAAACTTTGCGGGTTCGGGAACCTTTGTGTAGATTTACGCAATTCAATCCCCTCGCGAGGTGAGGCTCACCAGCCCCACCGGGACACGCAGAGGCCCCTGGCGGCCCCTGTGCGACTTCTACCACCCGCTAGTGCGGTCTAAACACCGCGGAGGACCCCCCGTGACAAGACTCACCCACATCCCCCGACTGGTTTTCCTTTCCCTCGCACTCTGTGTCGGGCTCAGCGCGCAGGCCGACCGGTGGGGCGGCTCCTTCAAGGTTTTCGGCGGGGCGACCGACGGGGGCGCGAAGGACCTCATGGGCGCCACGGTCAATTTCGGTGGCGGGGTCGAAGGCACCTACGCGCTGGACAAGGACGCGAGCCTGGTCTTCGACCTCGGCTACCGGTTCTTCCCGGGGAGCAATGCCATCCAGAGCTACATCACCCTCCCGACCGCCACAGCCGCGAACATCGGACGGGTGTACACCGGCGAGACCCGGGACCGGAAGGTGGATGGCAGCAGCTGGCAGGTGAGCGCCCTCTACCGCCGCAATGCCTTCACGGAGGGCATGTACTGGCAGGGGGGCCTGCGGCTCGGGTTCAACAAGACGAAGCAGACCGACACGGGGGCGGCCTCGTCCTAC